>Ga0334896_1000349_pt1 | contig 60934 bp, 63 predicted proteins | sample GraSluR3_MG_8_FD_207734 | JGI IMG/M metagenome (GOLD analysis project Ga0334896, IMG submission 207734) | Sludge microbial communities from methane-producing bioreactor in Wageningen University, Netherlands - Granular Sludge_27_06-R3 | ecosystem: Engineered > Bioreactor > Anaerobic >... | reverse complement strand
ATCACCTTGTATAATGAAATTATAGGGAAATTCATTATACATTTTCCTTTCTGGATTATTTTCTATATAATCTTTTTAGACGCTGTGGATTAGTTACATCACCTATAGCATGCTACCCTATGTAGTAAGACTATTTCTTTTTGAGGCTCTAACCGCAGCTCTATGTTAAATTGTTAATGAGTTAGATAACGCATGACGTTTTATATATAGCAAGGATACATTTAGCATAGAGTTTGTGGAACATCATAGCGTACTTTATTTTAAGGAGTTGTTTATTATGCTTTATGTTGGTATCGATGTTGCTAAAAGTAAACATGATTGCTGTATTATTGATTCGGATGGTTCCATTCTATCTGATGCTTTAAGTATTTCAAATTCTCTAGATGGTTTTGAATTGCTGTGTTCAACAATCCTTTCTCACCTTCAAGATGATGACTTAGATAACGTAAAAATAGGACTTGAATCAACGGACCATTATAGCACAAATATTACTAATTATCTGTATGCTAAAGGGTTTCAGATCACTACTCTGAATCCACTGGCTACCAACCTTTTCCGTAAAGCTCATACGCTTAGGAAAACTAAAACAGATAAAACCGATGCCATGGTCATCGCATCTATGCTCTTTACTGATGAATCAAAATCCTATTCACCAGTATCATATCAGATTCAAGAGCTAAAGTCACTAACAAGACATAGATATCGTATGATTGGTTATCGTTCTAAATTAAAACTATCTATAACACGATTAATCGATATTATCTTCCCTGAATTGCCTAGTGAAGTTTGGTCTATTCACCAAAATTCTTCTTATCAATTATTACTTGAGTGTCCTACGCCAGAAGCAATTGAAACCTGTCATCTTACAAAACTTAGTAACATATTAAAAAGAGCTTCAAAAGGTCATTATGGTAAAGATAAAGCACTTGCATTGAAGTCGTTAGCCTCTAAATCTATCGGTTCTAATAATCGCTCTTTGGCTTTTGAACTCAAGCAAACAATTCGTTTAATTCAATCTGTTCAACACGAAATTAATGAGCTTGAATTACAAATAAAAATTGTTGTAGATGAACTGAATTCACCTTTAATGACAATACCTGGTATTTCTTATACATTAGCATCTGTCATTATTGCTGAAATAGGTGATATTGAGCGTTTTAGCTCTCCTGCTAAACTATTAGCTTTTGCCGGTATGGAACCATCAACCTATCAGTCGGGTAATTATAAAGCAACTAATACCCCTATGGTTAAAAGAGGGTCTACATACTTACGATGGGCTATTATGCAAGCAGCTAGAACAGTTTCTATGCGTGATATTACCTTTGCTAATTACTTACATAAAAAGCGTTGTGAAGGCAAACATTACTGCGTAGCCATTAATCATGTTGGCAAAAAACTTACTAGAGTTATTTATTACTTAATGATGACTAATACTGCATTTGTTTCTCAGACGTAATTCTCCACCTATATTTCTTATTAAAGCAACTTCGTTGCTTTTTTGTCATGCGCTTTTTTATCTTTAAAACAACTAATTTTTTTCTTTAAAAAGTACTTGACTTCATATAGTTAGTCTCTATTTATCCAAAAATCTTCGCATAGAAACGACACTTCCGCAGGAGCCTATTCCAACTCCCAGGGCCACAAATATTATGGCCAGATTAAGTGCTAAATAATCTATAGGTACAATGGGTACTGATAATATTCTGATTATATCCGCACCTATTATCGACATTATGTTATCGTAAATCAAAGCAACCAAGCCGGTGGATAATGCGGCTGCAATGAGACCGATTATTATTCCCTCAACAAAGAAGGGTCCCCTTACAAACCAGTTGGTAGCCCCAATATATTTCATTATCCTGATTTCTTTTGCTCTGGCAAACACAGTAAGCTTTATTGTATTTGACACGACCACAATTGATACCAATACCAAAAATATCATAATGATTAGGCTTGCCAATTGGATAAAATTAGTGGTTTGCGTAAGTTTTTCAACAGTCTCCTGATAAAACTTAACATCCTCCACGCCATTTAGTTTAACGGCTCCTTCCGCCACTTCCTTTGCGGTTTCAGAATCCTTCACATACACTATCAAAGAATTAGGTAAAGGATTTCCTCCCAAATTATCCAGTAAATATCCGCTTTCTCCCCATCTGTTTTTCATTATCTCAAGGGCATCTTCCTTACTTCTGAATTCTACCTTTGCCACGCCTTCATTTGCTTCGTAGGTTAACCCCACCTGCTTTATTTCATTTTCCGTGGCGTCATCTTCCATATATATTTCCACCATATCAAAATCCTGCTTTACCACTTCGGCAAACAGGTTTATATTAATTGTTGCCACAAAAAACAATCCCAGTATAAGCATCATGGCAGTAATCGCCAACACGGAGGTAAAGGTCATGGCTTTATTTCTGTTTATTTGAGCAAACGCTTGCCTTATATTATAGCTCATGGTTCTAAACATAGAATATTTCCTCCTCTGTGTCTTCAAAAGATTCTTCTTCTTTAAAACCATACAAGCCGAAGGCATCCCTTACGATTCTTCCATCCTTAATGGCAACTACTCTTTTATTCATCTCATCCACAATATTTTTAGCATGGGTAACCATTACTATGGTGGTACCTCTCATATTGATTTTGTTTAACAAGTCCATTATTTCCATGGCAGTGGCAGGGTCTAAATTTCCCGTAGGCTCATCGGCAATCAAAACAGTTGGATTATTGATTATAGCCCTGGCTATGGCAACCCTCTGTTGCTCTCCCGCACTTAACTCCTCCGGATATTTATATGCCTTATCGCTTATTCCCACCAGGCTTAATATTTGGGGCACCTGCCTCCTTATTTCTTTTTTTGATTTATGTACTATTTCCATGGCAAATGCAACATTTTCATAAACGGTTTTTTTCTCCAGCAGCCTAAAGTCCTGAAAAACAATTCCCGCCTTTCTTCTTAGCATGGGAACTTCCCTATTTGACAATTCGGTTACACAAATATCATCAAAATATATTTCACCCTCATCCGCCTTAAGCTCCCTTAGTATCAATTTTATGAAGGTGGATTTACCTGCCCCGCTGGGACCTACCAAGAAGACAAAATCCCCTTTTTGAATATGGATGCTTGCATTATCTAAGCCTATATTTTCTCCGTATTTTTTAGTAACATTTTCAAATCTAATCATAGGTTTCCCCCTAAAGAATTGTATTCTTTATCATTATACTATATTTTGGGATATATTAAAATAGTAATTGGGTGAAAATTCACCACATTTAGTAATTAGGTTAATATTCCAAACTATTTATTGTGTTTGCCCCTTATTCCCATTTCCTTAATCACTTCTTTAATAACTGTTTGCGTAATTCTGTTTATCTCTTTGCTGTTTCCCGGCAGCTTTAAGCTGTATTCTGATAAGGATATGGCTTCCGGGGGCAAGCATGGAAGCTTATGGAATTTTTTAATACCCAAAAATCCCCCAAGCTCCAACGCATTTATTCCCCTGTTATATCTATTTACAATCCAGATAACATTTCCGGATTCAACGCTTAGGTTCCACAATCTTTTGTATTTACCTTCATTTTTCATGAGCACCCCAGGGGATGGATCCAAAACACCTATTACATAATCAAATTCATTTAAAACCGAGTAATCATTGTTGCAATCCACCACAATTATTTCTCCGTAAGCATTGCTTAAGAGTCTTAATTTATCCTCCTGACTAAGGGTTATGCCTTCCTCTATGTCCCTTGGAGTTATTGTGACCCAGTTGATTCCTTCTTTGATATTAAAAAGTCCCCGGATTCGGCCCCCCTCCTTTAAAAGCTTATAGAAATCAATAAAGCTCTCATTTTTAAATTTCTTGGCCAGACCCAATTTGTCGTATATTAGGCTGTTGATACTAGTTGGCTCTGCCAGCTCAACAAGGGCCACCCCTACTCCCATTTCATTAAGTGCTCCCGCAAAAAGCAGAGACACCATGGTTTCCCCTGTACCCCTTCCAACGCCCATTACCCCTATTCTTATTTTCTCTTTATTTCCAAAACTTTTGTATTCCATATTTCCTCCTAAAAATAATATATACACTAACAAACCCACGGGCAATGAATTCGCGGAAATCGATACATTCTCAACTAATTTTATTGTAATTGTCTACATTTTACGATACAATATACATATATAGAGTATTTGGAGGCGCAATATGTTTAATAAAAGAATCGTGGCCATGCTGCTAGCAGGAGGCCAGGGGAGTCGCCTTGAATGTTTGACAAAAACCATCGCAAAGCCTGCCGTTTCCTTTGGGGGAAAATACAGAATGATAGATTTCAGCTTATCAAACTGTATAAATTCGGGAATAGATACGGTTGGGGTCCTGACCCAGTACAGGCCCCACGTTTTACACACTTATTTGGGAAACGGTGCTGCATGGGACTTGGACTTAAATGAGGGAGGACTTCATATTCTTCCCCCTTATTATACGGAAGAGGGAGGAAATTGGTACAACGGCACTGCCGATGCAATATTTAGAAACCTGGACTTTTTGGAAAGATATAACCCAAAAACCGTTTTGATACTATCGGGAGACCATCTTTATAAAATGGATTATCATAAAATGATAGAATTCCATGATAAAAATAATTCCGATGCCACCATATCGGTTATAAGGGTGCCTTTAGAAGAAGCCGGAAGGTTTGGTATATTAAATGTGGATTCAAGCTACAGGGTTACCGAATTTGAAGAAAAACCCGATAATCCTAAAAGCGAGCTGGCTTCCATGGGTATTTATTTGTTTAAATATTCGGTTTTAAAGGAGGCCCTGTTAAACGACCAACAGGATTACAGCTCCAAAAATGATTTCGGCAAAAATATACTACCGAATCTATTGGAAAGCGGACATAATCTTTATGCCTATGCTTTTAATGGTTATTGGCAGGACTGCGGAACCATTAGAAGCTATTTTGATGCCCAAATGGGTCTTTTAAAAGATGTCCCGGATTTTGATATATTCGATAAGAAGTACAAGATATATTCCAATACTAATATTTCTCCGCCCCACCACATTGGCGAGAAGGGTAATGCTAAGCAGAGTCTGATTGCCAACGGAGCATACATTGGAGGGAGCGTTTTTAATTCGATAATAAGTAACGATGGATATATAGGAGAAGGAAGTATTATAGAAAATTCCCTGGTGCTACCCGGGGCAAGAATACTTAATAATTGTAGGATAGAATACTCCATTGTATGTGAAAATGTTACAATAAAAGATAACACCCAAATAAGGGGAAGCATCGACGATATAAAGGTGGTATCAAACGAGTACTAGGAGGTGCATTATGCCAAATATGACAGGAATAATATCGACGAATTATTCTTCAGATTGCTGCGGAGCTTTGACTCACGACAGGGGTATCGGAGCTATGCCCTTTGGCGGAAGGTATAGATTGATAGATTTTCCTTTATCGAATATGGTTAATTCCGGAATAATTGATTTAGGGTTAATTGCTCCGATGAATTTCCGTGCCCTTTTGGACCATGTGGGAATAGGAAAAGAATGGGCCTTAAGCAGGAAAACAGGAGGCCTCTACATCCTTCCCGGTTCCCCCTTTGGTTTAAAAAACTTAAAGGGCAGATTCCTCATAAAGGATATTACAAAAAACAAAGATGTTTTGGAGCGTTTACCCAATGATTATATAGCTTTATGCGCCACATCAAAGGTCTTCAACATCGACTATAGGGATATACTCGAATTTCATTTGAATCACAATGCGGATATAACCCTGGTATATAAGGATGAACTATTAAGGCTAGGGCCTAAGGACTATTCAATAATAGCGGATGAAAGTCAAAGGGTTATATCTATTTCAAATTCCAGTAGGGATAAAAGCAATTGCTTTTTAGACACCTTGATCATCAACAAGGTAACCTTAGAAAAAATTGTTTATGAATATAGGTCCCATGAACATATGGACCTAATTGAATTAATCAGTAAAAACCTTTCTGTCTTTAATGTGTTTTCATATAATTTCAAAGGTTATACCAGTTCATTTAACAGTATAAAGGGATATTTGAATGCCAATCAGGATTTGCTCGACTACAAGATTAACGAAGAAATATTCAGCAAAGCAAGGCCAATTATAACAAAAACCCATGACAATCCTCCGGCAAAATATACCAGCGTTTCCACCGTTAAAAACTCCATCATATCAACGGGATGTATCATAAAGGGCACTGTGGATAACAGTATAATCTTTAGGGGAGTAATAATTATGGAAGGTTCGGTGGTAAAAAATTCAGTTGTTCTTCAAAACAGTATAATAGGGGAAAACGCCAATTTAAACTATGTGGTGATGGATAAGCAAACAAAGATTAATGACAACGAAAGAATTGAAGGCACATCAGAAAACCCGATAATAATAGATAAAGACCATAAATATAGAAAGGATCGTGGCTATAATGTCAAATCAAATAAAGGAAGACCTTGAGAAAAAAATAAATACATGTATGGGTAAGGCTCCCGGCGAACTTTCCAAAAGAGAAATGTATGAAAGCGTAAGCTACCTTTTAATAAGCAAACTTAAAGAAAGATACTTAAAAACCGCAAAGGAACAAAACAAAAAAAAGGTATACTATTTTTCCATGGAATTCCTCCCGGGGACAATGCTGAGAAACACGGCATTTAATCTGGATCTGACTGAAGAAATTTCTTCAGCCCTAAGTGAATTTGGTTTTAATTATGAAGAAATAACCAAGATAGAGCCCGATCCGGGTTTAGGTAATGGCGGTTTGGGAAGATTAGCCTCCTGCTATATAGAAAGCTTAGCTACAAACGGCATTCATGCCCAGGGGGTCTCAATTTGCTATCGATACGGCTTATTTAAGCAGGTAATAAGAAACAACGAACAATTCGAAGAACCGGATAAATGGCAGGATCTAAGCGATTGTTGGCTTATAAACAAGGTCAAAGAAAAAGAAATCGTTAATTATGCGGATTACAGCGTTACAGCAATTCCAAGGGATATCTATATAGCCGGTTATCACAGCAGCGTGATTAACACCCTAAGACTTTGGGAGGCCTACCCGGTTGAAAAAAGCCGTATTTCAAGGGATAACGCATATAATATTTCAAAAACCCTTTATCCCGAAGATAATCACGACGAAGGTAAGCTTTTACGTATAAGGCAGCAGTATTTTTTCATTTCTGCCCAAGTCCAATCAATATTAAGGAAGCACAACGACAAATACGGAACCCTTACAAATCTTGATATATGTATGGCTTTCCATATTAATGATACCCATCCCACTATGCTGATTCCCGAGCTTTTTAGGGTAATGATGGATGATTATGGCTACGGCTGGGAAAAGGCAGAAGAGATAATTAAGAAATGTGTATCATATACAAATCATACCATTTTATCGGTAGCCTTGGAGAAATGGCCTATAAAGCTTTTCTCTCGTATTTTACCGCGAATACTGGAAATAATATTGGAAATTGACAGGAGAAGTAAACTGTTTACATCAACCAAAAAGCTGGTTAACAGCGAAGATTTCAACAACACAAGAATAATACAGGGAGAGACAATACACATGGCCAACATATGCTTGCACATGTCAAAACATGTAAACGGTGTTTCCCAGTTACACACAAATATACTAAAAACCAGGACCTTCGCTTCTTTTGACAGGCTATATCCCGATAAAATTATCAATATAACCAACGGCATCTCTTACCGCAGATGGTTGTGTCAGGCCAATCCTTCCTTATCCAATTTTATCACGGAATTAATCGGCCCCAGATACTTAAATGACGGAGACTACCTAAGGGATTTATTAAAATTTCAAGATGACAATCAAGTTTTGGACACGCTATATGATATTAAAAAATCAAATAAGAAAAAGTTTTGCCACTGCCTGAAGGAGTTAAATGGTCAAATAGTAGATCCTTCATCAATATTTGATGTACAGGTAAAAAGACTCCATGAATATAAAAGGCAGCTGCTTAACATTGTACATATCATGTATCTTTTTGAAAAGCTAAAAGAAAACCCCAACTATCAAATATCTCCCATAACATTTATTTTTGCGGCTAAGGCATATCCTTCGTATAGTATAGCCAAATCCATAATCAGCTTGATACTAAATCTTTCGGAAATGGTGGAGCGTTTCCCTTCTGCCAGGGATAAAATAAGAATTGTATTTATTGAAAACTACTCTGTTTCATCGGCGGAAATAATAATGCCGGCAGCGGAAATTTCCAAGCAAATCTCCCTGGCGGGAAAAGAAGCATCGGGCACAGGAAACATGAAGCTTATGATAAACGGGGCCATTACCATGGGCACCTTGGATGGAGCCAATGTGGAAATCAAAAATCTGGTGGGGGATGAAAACATATACATATTCGGTCTCAATGAAAAGCAGGTGGACGAATTAAGACGTAAAGGAGAATATAATCCTTGGAATTGCATCAACTCCGATTATATATTGCAAAGGTTGGTAGACCTTTTGGAAAAAGGTCTAAACGGAAGATCCTTTAGGGATATAACGGCTTCCCTTACCTCCGGCTACGGAGGAGTTTCAGACCACTATTTGATATTTGCCGATTTTGCAAATTATAATCAAACCTATAACAAAATGCTTACGGATTACAAGGATAAAAGGATCTGGGCAAAGAAATCCCTTGTAAACATTGCAAATGCCGGTGCCTTCTCCTCTGACAAGGCGTCATACGATTACGCTAAAAAAATATGGGGGGTTATCAAAGAGTAGATCTTTAGTTGCACTCAAGTTGTACCCAAGCCTTGGCAAACACCCTGATTTCAGCAGTGTTTTTATTGACAGGTATTTTTGTATTACCATTAACATCCTCTACACATTTTATATATGGGGGTAAAGCAATATTCAATAACACTTCTTCATCTCCTTTGTTAATTAATACCAAAAAACATTTGTTATTATCCGGCAAACATCTTCTTATAATTAGCACATCATCAGAATAGGCTTCCGGAATAAAATCACCGTAAACCACCGCCTCATTTCTCCTTCGGATATCTATCATATTCTTAATAAACAAAGTCATATCATCACCTAAGTTCTGATTAAATGTCCCCCTATTATATGGATCTTCATACCCCTGATTACAAAACTCATCTCCATAATAAACAGTGGGTAATCCCGGCAGGGAAAAAAGTAAAACCAATGCCAATTCATATCTCTTCTTTGCATTAACTAAATCCTTTTCATTTAATTTGTATTCGGCTTTTTCTTCATCGGATAAATCAAATGGAGCCTCCCCAAGGATGGTAATTATCCTAACCCTATCATGACTACCTAAAATGTTAAACGACGAATTAAGATTATCCCTTGGATAGTTTTCATAGATGCTGTAAATCCTTTTGCAAAAATCACCGGCATTTATTTTACCCATAACATAGTCAATAATAAAATGACGGAAAAGATAATTTGTTACTCCATCAAGCTCTTTCCCTTGAAAATATTTTTTTCTGTTGCCATAGCTCATTTTATTTGAAGCATCTTCCCATACCTCTCCTATCAATACCGCCTCATTATCAGCTTGCTTTATGCTTTCCCTTATCCCCTGAATGAATTCATCGGTAAGCTCATCCGCCACATCCAATCGAAATCCACCGGCTCCAAGACTTATCCAATATTTAACCACCTTATATATATATCTTTGATAATTTTTCTGGGTTTTCTTTATTTGGGGCAAATCCAAAATTCCCCACCACGCTTCATATTTTGTGGGAAAGGTATAGAATGTGAACCAATCATAGTAGGGGGATTTCTCCCCTCTGCAAGCTCCCAAATCTCCAAAATTATTATTCCTGTCAAAAAATGGACTTTCCGCACCCACATGATTAAAAACCCCGTCTAAAATTACCCTAATGCCTCTTTTTTTACCTTCATGGCACAGTCTGACAAAGTCCTCCTCGTCACCAAAGGAAGGATCTATTTTCATGTAATCCCAAGTATCGTATTTATGATTGCTGAGAGCTTTAAATACGGGGTTTAGATATATGATACCTATACCCAATTCTTTATGATAATCAAGCTTTGATATGATACCCTTTATGTTGCCCCCATAAAAGGGCCAGCATAAAACCTCCCCGGCAGCATTTTTTACATAATATGGATTCTTGTTCCAATCCTCCACAAATATCCTCTTTGCCCCTTTAAACCCTTCGGATAATTCTGCCCTTTTTTGGCAATCAAGATAATTTTCCCCTCTGCAAAACCTATCCGGAAAGATTTGATAAACAACACCTTCCTTAAACCATTTGGGGATGTATTGCTCTTCATATACCAGCAGTTGATATTTAACGGGTTCTTGGGTAAAAATTTCACCCATACCTCCATAGCTTCCCTTGTTGTTACCATAAAAAATGATCTCATGATTTTTTTCTATTTTAAAATAGTAAAAATACAAGCCTTCCTCAGAAAAAGTATGTTCACACTCATAGTATTCTAGGCTTTCTCCCTTCATTTTTTTCATTTGGTATATCTGATCCTCGGAGAAAATCATCAAATAGACAGTAATTATTTCATTCTCCCCTTCGGTATTTATTCTAAAGCTCACCTTGCTCCCCTTTTTAACCGCTCCAAAGGGTTTTTTAAAGAACAAATTATGAGAGTTATAGCTAATACCCATTATTCATCAGCTCCTTATATATCCTTCTGTATTCTTTAACGGAATTATTCCAGGAAAAATTTGTTTTCATACATCTTATCATTAGATTTCGCCATTCCTCTTTATTACTAAATACCGATAACGAATATTTAACTGTATTCATGAGTTCCTTGGACTCATAGTTTCTGAAGCTGAAACCGTTTCCTTCATTTGTATATTCGTTATATGGATTCACGGAATCTATAAGGCCTCCGGTTTCCCTTACCAAAGGAACAGCTCCATATCTCATGGCCATCATTTGTGTCAGTCCACAGGGTTCAAACTTAGAAGGTATTAAAAATATATCTGCTCCAGCATAAACCCTTGAAGATAAGGCCATATTGAATTCTTTTCTAAAAGCAAACCTATCACCGTAAGCTTCGGAATAAATATGAAATGACCTTTCATAGTATGCTTCTCCAACACCTACTATGATTAATACAATATCTTCCTTCATAAGATCATCCATAATATCAATTAGAATATCAAAGCCCTTTTGATCTGTAATTCTTGAAACCATACCTAAAACCGGCCTGTGGATATTTTCTGAAAATCCCATTTCCGCAAGCAGACTTTTTTTACAGATTTCTTTATCTTCTATGGTTTTAATCCCATATCTTTTTGCTATATTCTTATCCTTCATGGGAGAAATTTCCTTTAGATTTATTCCGTTTAGAATCCCCTCCATTTTGTGTGCTTCCAACCTGTAAAGCCAGTCAAGTCCCTCCCCATACTCGTAAGTGCATAGCTCCTTTGCATAGCTTGGGCTAACCGTGGTGAGCTTATCGGAACTTATTATCCCACCTTTAAGTAAATTAATATTGTCATTTTTCCATATTAAAGCATCCACGGCATCATTATTTTCTTCCACCCCTATAAAATCATGTAAAAGCTCCCCAGGGAATATCCCCTGAAATTTATTGTTGTGTATGGTCAAAACAGTTTTTATGTCTCCCCCAGGATTACTTTGAAATTTAATAAGCAAAGGAACAAGCGCCGTATGCCAATCATTACAATGAACTATATCTACAGTAAAATCAGGAATTTTAGAAAGGGCAGCAACAATTGCTTTGGAAAAAAACACTATTCTTTCAGCATCATCATAATATCCATAGACATTTTCCCTATCAAAGTATTGTTTATTATCTATGAAATAGTATGTAACCCCATTATATTTAAGCATCTCCAGCCCCACATAAGCTTTACGCCAGCCTAAATCAACGGAAAACTCATCAATCCTCTCCATCTTCTCTGAATATTCATAGGGTATACTGCTAAGCTTAGGTAATATGACTCTGATATCATATTCTTCTGATTCAATCAATCCGGGTAAAGTCCCCGCCACATCTCCCAGGCCCCCGGTTTTTATAAAAGGGGTGGCTTCAAATGCACAAAACAGAATTCTTATCATAACAAACCTCATTTCTAATTCACTTTCTTCAAAACAACTCCCGTCAGTTTAGGTAATTTTATTTTTATTGAATCCCTTTGATTATGATATTTTTTGTTCTCGGTTTTTATAATCCCCATATTCTCTGTTATGCTGTTGCTGTTAAAGATTTCCTTGTATCCCTTTCCCTTAGGCACACCAATAATATACTCTTCATATTCGATTGACTTAAGATTAAACACAAAAACAAGGGTGCTGTTTTTTCCTCTTCTTATATATGAAAGTACACTCTGATTCTCATTATCGGCATCTATCCATTCAAAGCCTTTCTCATCATAACTATATTCCCAAAATGCTTTTTCGTTTAAATACAAATGATTTAATCTTTTAATATAATTATTGAAATCATTGTGAGAAGGAAAGTTCAATAAAAACCACTGAATTTCCTCATAATATCTCCATTCTATGAATTGGGCTATTTCATTTCCCATAAAATTCAGTTTACCCCCCATATGAGACATTTGATATAAATACAGCATTCTTAAGTTTGCAAATTTATCTTCATATTCACCGTCTATTCGGCCTATTATAGAAAGCTTTCCGTGCACAACCTCATCGTGGGAGAGGGGTAATATAAAGTTTTCGCTATTCTGATACATGGTTGAAAAGGTTAGCTTTCTATGATTCTTACTTTTATCATTTTCATTAAGCTCAAAATATTCCAAGGTATCATGCATCCATCCCATATCCCATTTGTAATGAAATCCCAGGCCTCCTTCACCGGGCGGATAAGTAACCAAAGGCCAAGCGGTGCTCTCTTCTGCTATCATAAAGACTTTAGGATAATTAATCGATACCGTTTCATTCATTTTCTTAAGAAATGCTATGGCTGCCGGATCTTCTTCTCCGGCAGCTCTGTTATGATTTTTATTTGAATTACCATAATTCAAATATATCATACTGCTAATACCATCAACCCTAAAGCCGTCTATATGATATTCTTCAATCCAAAAAACTATATTACTTATCAAAAAACTTATTACTTCGTTTTTCTCATAATCAAACTTATATGTCCCCCATTCCATATGCTCTTCTTTTTCATAAAGCTTATCCCCCACAAAATTAGCTATCCCATGGGCATCTTTGCAAAAATGCCCCGGAACCCAGTCCAATATGACCTTAATACCCTTTTGATGTAAATAATCTATTAAGTATTTAAAATCATTGGGTTCACCGTATCTTGATGTGGGAGCATAATAACCTGAAATCTGATATCCCCAAGAACCATCAAAGGGATGCTCCATTACGGGCAAAAATTCCACATGCGTATATCCCATTTCAATAAGATAATCCGTCAAATCCTTTGCCAGTTCTCTGTAGCCCATAAAACTGTTATCTTTATGCCTCTTCCATGAGCCCATGTGTATTTCATATATGTTCATGGGTGAATTAAAATGCTCATAGCCTTTATTATACCCTTCATCCCGCCATTTATAATCAAGGTCATATGTAATTGATGCCGTGTTAGGTCTTTTTTCAGAAAAGAAAGCATAGGGATCGGCTTTAAATAGCTTTTTTCCATCCTCCGTAATAATTAAATACTTATACTTTTCATTGTCTCCAAGACCTTCAATAAATGTTTGCCATACTCCGGATGAAGGAAGCTTTACCATGGGATTTAATGTCTCCCAATTATTAAAGTCCCCGAGTAAATAAACCCCCCGGGCATTTGGTGCCCAAACAGCAAAACTATAGCCCCTTTCCCCATCAACTTTAAGCTTATGCGCTCCCAGCTTCATATAGGCCTTATAGTCTTCCCCCATATTGAATAAATAGAACATCTCGTCTTCATAATCCGTTACATTCATAATTGCTCCTAATATAAAATCTTATACTGCAATTTCCCGTTTATATTTATCGTTTCCATCAAATTTATGCAAGACACCTTTATCCTTAAGGAATCGAAATTGAGCTTCAGCAGCTCCTCATAATCAACCAAAATATCCCTGCCTATTGTGATATGGGGTATAAAACTCTTTTTATCAAAATTTATCCCCCTTATACTTAATTGATTTTTTAGCCTGTGATTTAATTCCAAAATATCTTTGTTCTCCTTAAATTTAAGATAGCATACAGCTCCCCTTTTCCCCTTAAAAAGATCCATCCCATCGGTATATATCTCAAATTCCTTTATATGGGTGTCTTCTATGGCATCTATTATTAACCCCAAGTCGCCTTCGGTAACTTCCCCAATAAATGCCATGGTAATATGCATGTTATCCCTTGGTATAATTCTGCCTTTCTTAGAAATCCTTTTCAATTCATCAGATACAACAGACAGTTCATTTTTTACAGATTTACTAAAATTTATCCCAATAAATATTCTCATATTAACTCCCAATAAATAAAAAAGCGCCTGTTAAAAAACAGGCCGCTTATCATTTTACTATATCATAATCCCAATCGATTATCCCGCCGAAATCATATACATTCATGTATCCCATTTCAATCATTTCCATGGATGCGGATTTGCTTCTGTTACCGCTCCTGCAATACACTAGTATTTTGGAGTCTTTGTCGGGAATCACCTCTTCTATCCTTTGGGATATCTCTGTGTTGGGTAGCAAAACAGCATTTTCAATATGCCCTTCATCGAATTCCTCTTGGGTTCTAACATCAAGTATTATTATATTATCTTCAGTATCAATTATACCTTTAGCTTCTTCTGCGGTGATTTTATTATATCCTTCTACATCACCATTATCACTTGAACAGGCAGAGATAAAAAAGGCAACAAATATTATCATCACTATACTTAAAATTCTAATATTCTTCATATTATGGCCTCCTTTTATACTTTATTTTTATTTACCCAAAATATTAAAGTATAATCACCTTATTCCGCTTTATTTTGCATTCTTCTTAAAACCAAAGCCAATACCACTAATACCAAAGTCATGGATAATTGAACAAGTATCCCCATGTTATATTTCTCCAAGACAACGCCGCCTTGCTCTAATAATTCCGGGTGCCATGCCAAAATGTTTACATTGTTTTCATACCAATAGGTGGGAAGAAATTTGGCTACATTTTTCATAAAGCCTCCCAGCATTTCCAAAGGTACAAATACCCCCCCTATAAAGCAAAGTCCCAGGGACACAACATTGGCAATACCGCTTAGGGCGTTATCATCTTTTACCGCAACTCCGATTAGGAAGGATATGCTTAAGGCCGCTGCCAGCATTACCATCGTATTTAATAGGATCAATCCAAGATTAGAATCACTTAACAGTTCATTTCCGTAAAAGATCCCGGAGGTTACCCATGTAATAATGAATATCAGTAATGATAATAGCATGAATGCAACGAAGCTGCTAATGCCATGGGTAAGGGGTGAAATGGCTCCGCATTTTATTCTTCTTTTTACATCGTCTTTTCTGAACTCAAGCATTACATTACCCACAAGGAAGCATAATACTCCCAGATAAAGAAATGGCACATATCTCATAAAGTGGTAGTATTCTGCCACCGTTCCGTTGTTACCGCTGCTATCTAGTATTTCCACATCTGCCTTTTCGGCACTTGCTATAAGGGCTGATTCTACTGCTTCTTCGTTTGTATATCCCGCAGCTTTTAAAACATGCATTTCATTGGAGAATTCAATTATACTAATATCTCCGAATACCCCTCTTATCATAGAGCTGCCCTTTGTAACATCCACCTTGGCGTCTCCTTTAATAACAGCTTCTTCATATCCCTTTGGTATCACAACCACATAATCTATGTAGTCATAATACATGAGCTCCACCAGTTCTTCATCGGTATTATCCCTTAGCTCCACATTATTATCCCTTTTTAGATAATCAATCAGGCCTTGGGACATAATACTATCATCATTATCCACCACAGCAATGTTTATGGATGTAACACTAAAGCCACCGGTATCAGGGCTACTGGAAAAGGCATTTTGTAGTATAAATGTCATTACTATGAATATGAACAGATATATAAGGCCAATTCCCTTGTTACGATTAATTAATTGTAAATATCCTTTAAATACTGTCATAGCGTTCTCTCCTTACTATTATAAAGCTTATTAACAGCATAACTACTGTCTCCGCCAGCAATATTGCAATATCCATGGTAAACCTTTCCATCGAATCAAATACTGTCATTGAATAGAAAGTATCAGATATTAAGGCTGCCGGATTTATCAAATTTACTATCGGTGCTTTTACCTGGACAACCCCCTTCATTCCCGCAAACATAAGTCCTGCTAAAAAACTAAGGGACATGGATACGGCTAAAGAAATACCGGTTTTAAAGTTGGCGGATTTTTTACACGAAACCCCAATAAGCATTCCCAATGCTACACCGTTAACTGCACCTGCCAAGCAAACAATAAGTATTAATCCTATATTTCCGCCCAAGACAACCCCGAGCAATTTAATATATATTATAAGTACTATTAGGTTGAAGAAATGTATAGAAACATTTGTTATAAATTCACTTAGTATTACTTGCATTTTATGGGTTGGGGTAACGGATCTTCTCATTCCCAACGGACTAAGATCTGCCTGTATATTATTTATGGCAAAGGTTCCTAAAAAATTACCGTATAGGCAGGCCATTGCTATTAATGCATAGAAAAACTGATTATTAACGCTTATTACTTTGCCGCTCAAGCTAACATCGTTTACGCCTATTTCTGATCCTTCCATGGCAGCCAAGGCTTCATCTAGGTTCTCCGGATTATTAGCTAAAATATCCTTAATCAGGGTAATATTTTTTTCATAGGAACTCAGTATCCCGGATAAAATTGAGGCGCTTACTCCCTCGGAAGGAACCTTTAAAGAAATATCCTCTGACACTATATAGTATCCGTTAATATCTCCTTTCCCCAGGGCATCCTTTGCATCATCTAAATTATATTCCTTCGTATTAATATATTCTCCGTCAATGCTTTCAAGCACTTCCAAAAATTCACTGTCGCTGCTTTCAATTACAACTCCCGTGTTTACCGGTTCAAATTCATCATTATTTAAATAGGCTCCAAAAGACAGGTAAAACAGGGTAGCCAGTATCAAAGGAAACACTCCGCACCAAAAAGTAACGCTGAATTCCCTTATAGTATTTAGAAAGCTATATTTAAGTGATAATTTCATATATACCTCCTAATCCCTCAACTCTTTACCGGTTAATTCCAAGAAAACATCATTTAATGTTGGTAATTCTGTATAAACCTTTCCAAATTGTATATCATTTTTCTGTAAATAGTTAAGCATGTTAACCAAATTTTGTGCAGCCCTAGTTGATGCTATCTTTAATATCTCACCATCATAGTTTACATCGAATATATTTTCCAATTCCTTTATCTGCTTCAATTGCTCGTCACTTAGGGCTATGGTTTCCACGGTGATCTTTTCACCTATGTTTATCATTCCCTTTAATTTTTCTTTAGAGCCTAAAGCTATACATCTGCCATGATCTATTATTGCGATTCTGGTGCATATTTGCTCAACCTCTTCCATATAATGGGATGTATAAATTATTGTAGAACCGTTTTTGTTTAGCTTTTTAATACCTTCCAATATCTGATTCCTGCTCTGAGGATCTACTGCCACAGTTGGTTCGTCCATAAGTATCAGTTTAGGTTTGTGGGCAATACCACATGCTATATTTAGTCTTCTCAGCAATCCGCCGCTTAGCTGCTTTGGTTTCATTTTTCTGTACTCATTCAGCTCCACAAAATCTATGGCTTCATTTACAAGAATCTTTCTCTCTTTTTTGTCTTTGATATATAGCCCGCAAAAATAATCAATGTTTTCGTAAACCGAAAGCTTATCAAATACTGCTACATTTTGAAAAACAACACCTATATTTCTTTTTGATTCATAGCTGTCCGGATTTAATGGTTTTCCGAAAACCAGAATCTCTCCTTTATCATAATTAAGCAATGATAGGATGCAATTTATACTTGTTGTTTTACCGGAACCGTTTGGACCTAAAAGTCCGAAAATCTCACCCTCTTTAATTTCAAGGTTTAGATGGTCCAAGGCCACAATGTTTTTATATCTCTTTACCAGATTATTAATTTCAATTATATTAGTCATTTTAAATCCTCCTTTGATAATGGTATTATATAAAAAATACATGGGACATTTGAAGTGAAAATCCTCCCAAGGGCTAATGACATTTGTCATGATTTTTGATATACTCATTTTGGAGGCGCCTATGAGAAAAGTCTTTAGTTATTTAATTATAATAGTTTTTAATGCCCTTATATTAAGCAGCACGGATATTAATGCACTGGTATTGATATCATTATGCATTGCCCTGATTTTTTTAGGCACGGAATATATAATAAGTAATTCCTATATTATGGCAGTAATATATTTTATATTTATCGTTTCAGCAATATTTATAAATGAGCTGCTGCTTTTTTATCCTATTATTGCGGCGGGGGTATTTAGATCCGTATACTATTGCAAGTCTAAGCTTCTTTATATTCCATATATTTTTTCTGCCCCGGTGGTAATAAACATAATCGGCAGCTATGCTCCGTTAATATTTTTCATAGAAGTTTTTGGAGTTTTCCTATCCGTCATTTTAATACACAGTAATATTAAGTATGATGAACTGGAAGCCACTCTCATAAAAACGGTGGATGACAGTAGAGAAATAGCTTATCTTTTAAGCGAGAGAAACAAAAACATCCTGGAAAAACAGAATTATGAAATTTATGCCGCCACATTAAAGGAAAGAAACAGAATTGCCAGGGAAATTCATGATAATGTCGGTCATCTGTTATCAAGGTCATTGCTAATAAATGGCGCCATAAAAGCACTAAATAAGCAGGATGATTTAACGGAACCGATAGAATCCATGAGTGAAACATTAAACAATGCCATGACCACTATAAGAAAAAGCGTTCATGACATGCATAATGATTCCTTTGATCTTAAGGAAAGTATAGATGGACTGCTGGAAAATTTTAACAAATGCCATGTTGATTTAAAATATGACTGCACTTTAGGTCTCCCATCGGATATTAAATACAGCTTTATCTCCATTATAAAGGAATCCCTTTCCAATATAATCAAGCACAGCAATGCCACCAATGCCCTCATTATTGTAAGGGAGCATCCCGCCATATATCAGCTTATAATAGAGGATAACGGCACAGGGAATAAGATGTCCAATAATTCTGATGGAATAGGTTTAATCAATATGAAGGAAAGGATTAAAGGTCTTAACGGAAATATTAATATAAAATGCAGCAATGGTTTTAAGATATTTATCACTATACCTAAAACAGCTAATATAAGTAAAGGAGAAATAGATTGAATATAATTATTATAGACGATGATGTTTTTGTAACAAATTCATTAAAAACCATCCTAGACTCCGATCCGGAAATAAATGTTGTTGCCACCGGAAATGACGGCAAAGAAGGTATAACCTTATATAAGGAATATAACCCCGATATTTTGGTTATGGATATCCGAATGAAAACCATGGACGGCATTGAGGCCTCTAAGCATATTTTAGAGTATGATAAGGATGCCAAGATACTTCTCTTAACCACATTTCAAGATGATGAGTACATTATAAATGCATTAAAAATAGGTACTAAGGGGTACTTGATAAAACAAGATTATGAAAGCTTAAACAGCGCCATCAAGGCCGTGTACAACGGGCAATCCGTTTTCGGTAAGGATATTACATGTAAGCTCCCGGAATTAATAAAAAGAAGCAACAGCTTTGACTACAAAAAAGAGGGCCTATCCCAAAGGGAATACGATATAATTAAATTGGTTGCAGATGGTCTAAACAACAAGGAAATAGCACAAAAACTGTACCTTGGAGAAGGTACAGTCAGAAATAACATAAGTATTATCTTGGAAAAATTACAGCTAAGAGACAGAACACAGCTGGCAATTTACTATTATCAAAGTCAAAACTAGTCTTTGATAAAAAGTCTTATCAGTCTTTGCCAAAAACTAAGCTCCTCTTTTTCCGTAGGCTTTTCTTCTTCTATTTCATCTTTTTCAATCCCTTTGGTTTTCATAATGAACTGAAGGGCTTTTATTTCTCCGTTATCTTTAGAAGCAAATGAAACGGGTCTATAGTCCGAGCTATCTAAAAGTTCGGTCATCTCTTGAATTTCCCCGGGTATTTTCTTTGTATTATCGTTTATTTCATTAATTCCGTCCCCGATATCTTCTAGGCCCAAAACAAACTCATCGTACCCGTTACTCATAAATATAAGGCCATTATTTATATCCTCGTAAGAATCCGACGCCTTTTCAATACCTTTTACATAATTACTAAGGCCTAAATTGAAGGTATAATAATTATCATATATGCTATCAATGGCATTTACCAATTGTTCAATGTCGTTTTCATTAAGTCCCGTTATGATTAAATCAATGGAATCAACAATTTCTCCTATACCGTAATTTATATCGTCTATGCTGCTATATAGACTTGCGTAATTATTACTTACAGCTGCGTAAGTAGCTTTTACCCTGACCGCTGCTTCATAATATTGGATTAACAAAGTCACATTACTATCCCCGGGATTGTTTTGGGCTATTAAAGCCAAATCAGCCTCGTCAATTAATGTATCGGGAATTTGATCAATTGAAGCTCCCAATGCTTGATTGGCCGTTATAAAGCCCTGCTTTACTGCAGTTAATCCCTGTGACAGCAATTGTAAATTATCACTGATTTCGGTTAATCCCGTTATCAATTCTTCATTATCAAGATTCTTAACCTCGTTATTAATACTTTCCAAACCCATTAATATCTGATCGGAGCCTAACGAAATATCTTTACCGCTTTGGCTTATGCTTTTGATTCCCTCATTGTATTCCCCACTACCTAAGCTTAGATTACTAAGACCATCATTTATTTCATAGCTCCCATCTATTAAGACCCTCGTTCCTTCATTAAGCTTATCCATTCCCTCTGCCAAATCCTTTAAACCCTTCTGAAATTCATCAAGGCCTAAAAGCTCTTCGCTCATATTAAAAGGGACGGCATTTATGCTGATTCCGGGCATTGTAAAATCAGTAACCTCTCCTCTGATTTCTCCCCTCAGATTTTCCCCCGGAATCCCCGCAATGGTAACTACGCTATATCCCCCCGCCTTGGTAACTGTGCCCCCCTTGCAAGTCACGTCCGTGGCATTTTTCGTAGCTAAAGATACCGATGCTTGAATCATATATTTATCAAAGTAGTCCGCCGATAGCTCTTCATTCTTTTTAATATTAATCAAAATATCCAAAGCCCCGTTTTTGCCGGCTAAAGATTCCGGCTCCATCTCTTGGACATTTAAATAATATTCAACTTCAATTATCCAAGGTAATAACCTTGATTTATTTCTTCCCTGATAATAGAAGGGATTGCTGTCTGTCGTTATTTGTATTTTATTATCTTCCCTATCCAAATAACCGTTAAAGGTAAGCTTCCTAATATCATCATAGCTACCATAATCAATTAAACTATCCCCTTCCCCCATATCAAGTTCGTTTACTATATATACATTTTCCACGTTTCCCTTGGCATCCATTATACCGTAAACGGTTTCTATCTTGCTGCTTTGCTGGGCAAAAACAGTTAACGGCCCCTGGGCGCCAATTATAAACAATGTCAATAATATTACAATCAATCTATTCTTCATTAGAATCCCCCTTAACATAATAGTTTGAATTCATAGTAGTTTTTTCAATCAGTTTATCGAATATATTTAATATCCCCGGTAAAACAAATACCACCAGGGCCATGGAAAGGAGCGTTCCCCTGCAAAGCAGCGTCCCCAGTTCACTAATTATAGGATTGGCAGAAATAATATTTAAGCAAAGCCCTGCACTTGAAAGTATACAGCCGGAGACAAATATGGACCCCACCGTATCCACCAGGGCTGACCAGGTGGCCTTTGATTTATCATATAGTTTCCGCTTTTTCATATATGTATCTGACATGATAATTGCATAATCCACCGTAGCACCAAGCTGCACTGTACTAATAATAAGAAAACCGATATAGTTGATTTGGTTTCCCGAAAAATACGGTACAGATAGATTTATCCAAATGGCTCCTTGTATTACAAATACCAACAACACGGGCAAAGTTAAGGATTTAAAGCTTATTAGTATTACCATCATAATAGCTATTATTGCTATAATACTGACCTTAAATGAATCCTTTGTTATGGATTCCTTTATATCATAAAGGGATACGCTTTCTCCCAATAAATATGTATCATCTTCATAATATTCCCCCACTTCACTTTTAATTGATTCCACAAGGGAAAATGCTTTATCGCCTTCAGAACTGGTATCAGCATTAATAATTATCCTACTGTAATTATCAGAATAAAAGGTATCAACTATATTATCATCTAAATATTCCGTGGGGACTTGAACCCCTACGCTAGAGGCATATGAAATTACCGAAGTAATTTCACCGTATTTTGATTTTAGAGAATAAGTCAGTTCATCCTCTTTTGATGGTTCCCCCTTGGGTACTAAAAGCACAATGGGAGTATTACGTCCATAGACTTCATCCAACTTAACCTCATCCTCTCCTAATCTTGTACTCTCGGACAAAGCTTCATTACCATAAAGAAAATCATTGCTATTCTGGGCCAAATAAGAAGGAATTATTATCAACATAACAAGCATAAGTGCCGGTATTTTAAACCTTTGTATCTCTCTGCTGAACACATAAAAATTTGGGAAAACGCTTTTATGTCTGGTTTTATCAATAAATTTATAAAGATATAGAGTTAATGCAGGAAGTAGCACAACAACCGAAATAAAGCTAAAAATAATACCTTTTACAAGATTTATACCTAAATCTGCCCCTATACCAAATTCCATGAATCCCAAAGCGGCAAAACCAAAAAGGGTAGTGGATGCACTGGCCATAATGGCAGAAAAGGATTCCTCTATACTGCTTACCATGGCAGTTTCAATCTCCATTACTTTTCGGTTTCTCTCAAAGCTATGTAAAAGAAATATGGCGTAATCCAAGGAAACCGCCAGCTGAAGTATGGGGCTTACGGATCTTGTTATATAGGAAACATCACCAAAAAATATATTAGTTCCCATGTTAATTATTACCGCCACCCCGGTAGCTGCAAGGAACAAGAAGGGTTCTATCCAAGATGTTGTGGATAAAACAAGTATCAATATGGCTAAAGGCACCACAAAAACCATGGTTTTTATTACTTCACTTTCTGCCATTCGCTTTTGCAACTCATTACCAATTGCCGGGCCTGTGAGGGTATCATTCTCACCTATTATATTATATATTTCGGATACGGCTTCCTCATCATAATTTTCATCTATTACTATATCAAACTTCGCGTTTCCATCCTTATAATATGCATTAACTATGGACTCATCCATGGCTTCTATAGGTTCCTTTGTATCCGCTACATCATCCAGCCAAGTCACTTCCAATATACCATAAACGCCTTCCAGCCGCCTTTTATATTCCATCACTTCGTCTAATTCAGCGTCATATATAGTCACATAAGCATTAACTATATCAGTACCGAATTCCTCTTCCATAACAGCTAAAGCCTTTGTGGAATTTGCTTCCTTGGGCAAATAATCACTTAGCTTATAGTTGACTCCCACCCCCAGGGATGCCAGTCCGGAAATAATTGTAACAACTATAAAAAAGGCCACTATTATTCTTTTATGCCTTACTATTTTTTGAGAAATTCTATTCATAAATGACGCCTCTTTCTCCAACAGAGTGTTGACAATTGTTCTTAATACTAATATAATATCACAGTGACTTAAAATCAACCATCATTCCATTGTAATGTTGATACTTAATGTACACTAAACAAATAATCTGTTTGATAAAGGATGATTATATGAAAAAATATGTAGATAGAAGAGTAAAATACACGAAGATGGTGCTTAGGGATGCCTTAACCGATTTGCTTGCACATAAACCCATTTCCAAAATAACGGTAAAGGAAATTTGTGAAAGAGCCGATATAAACAGGTCAACCTTTTATTCCCACTATGAAGACCAATTCGATTTGTTGGAGAGCTTAAAGAAGGACCTATATGACAATATCAGAATGCATATAATCAATCGTGATTTTTATGATGAAAATGAAGATTTATATGGCTTGACCCTTAATATTATGAAATATATAAAAAGCAACAAAAAAATATGCTACCTGCTTTTTGGTGAAAATGGCGATTTGATATTTCAAAAAAGAATATTGAATATTATGAAGCCCCCATTTTTTAAAGGCTTAGAAGAAAAACTGGGCAAAAGCAAAACCGAATATCTTTACGCATATGTAATTTCAGGATCCATAGGAATTATCCAAAACTGGCTTAAAAATGATCTTAAGGAAACCCCTGAAGAAATCAGTGCCCTTATAGTAGATATATCCAGTCATGGATTAAAGCAATATTAAAAGCAAAGATTAAATCTTTGCTTCTTTTTCTGATACTGTTTTATTTCTGCCCGTTTCTTTGGCTTTATATAAATACTCATCCGCTCTGTCCAATATATCATTTGAACTCTCACCCAATTTGTATTCTGCCAATCCCAAGCTTATTGTAATACTCTCATTTATATTGCCAACCCTGGTGTTTTCCCTTACCTTTTTCCTTAATTTTTCCGAAACAATATATCCCTCTGAAATATTGGTATTTGGAAGTAGTGCAACAAATTCATCCCCTCCGAATCTAATTAAAAGATCGGTGCTTCTGATATTTTTATTAACAACCTCTGCAATTGCCTTTATCACAAGGTCCCCATTTAAGTGACCATGCTTATCATTTATATGTTTGAAATTATCTATATCAAACATAATCAGGGAAAATTCTTTGCCGTATCTATTGCAGTTGTTTATTTCTTTTTCGATAAAATCATAAAGCAGATTCCTATTATATACCCCGGTAAGCTTATCATAATATGATATCCTGTGAATCTTGTTATTTAAGTTATTAAAACCGTATATAGTCAGTATTACAACCAGCCACAAGGCAGCCAGTAACACATTCTTTGTTATCATATTATTAAACAATCTGGGCGTTTCATAATCCTCATCATAAAATTCCAAATATCCAGCATGTTCATTAACTACGTTATCTATTTTTTTAAAAACAACTGTATAATACTTCATGTCACTGTTTATACTAACAACAAAATCCTCTTGGGATTTCAAATATTCACCGATTTCATCAAGCTTAGATTTATCCTTATTAATAATTTCAAATATATCATAATATCTATTTGTATTTTCTATGTATTCAGCACAGGCTTTATCATAATAGTATTCATCTGATATTCTGCTTGTACTGTAATTTTCATCAATAAACTCCTCCCATACTTTGCTTTCCACCACATCCTTTTTTAATATGAACTGGCTTGGTGTTTCAAAAGCCTCATCCATGAGCTTAATAACCGTTAAATAGGATATGCTTATTTCCACACACCCTATATGCTCCCCTTGATAAAACAGAGGATACTCAAATCTGTATCCGTTAAAAACGCGGCCTTCTTCAAAGCCTTCAACATATCTTTGTTCCGTATTGGCAATCCTAACTGTTTCCCTAACACTTTCAAGATTATCTCCGTAGCTTTCTTTTTTATGCATACGCAAAAAACTGGTGGAATCAGAAAGAACAAATTGAAGCTGTCTAAAATCATTATCCGTCATTCTCCCATATGGTTCCTCCACGATTGATATCAGCTCCTCCCTCAGAGCATCCCTTTCTTCTTCACCCGAATTATTAGCATTGTAAATTAGCTCAAGAATTTCATCATCATTTACAATTTCATCAAAATAGGTCCTAGATAACATTCTGTATCCGGAAATAATAGTGCTGTATTCTTCATTGTACTTATCTATCAAAGCATTATTCTTTTCATATACAGTACTTTTATAGTCTTTATACAAATAATATCCAAAAGAACTTAGTATTATTGTAATACCTATCATCAATAAAATACTTTTTGTATTTGCATTCTTGTTTGTCATATATTCTCCTATGCTTTAACGCAATTTCTCCCTTGCATCTTTGCCAAATACATCAGCTCACCGGCTCTTTTTATCACCGTATCCTGGGTATCTCCTTGAACATATGAAGTCACGCCAAAGCTTGCAGTTACGCTGTCTATCCCCTTCATTTTGCATGCCCCTATCATTTTTCTCAATTCTTCAGCCACCATAAAACCTTTTCCCGAATCAGTATTAGGCATGAGTATTATAAACTCTTCTCCGCCCCATCTGCAAAAGATATCGATTTTTCTAATTCTCTCCTTAATAATATCCGAGATTGTTTTTAATACCACATCACCACAATCATGACCAAAAACATCATTAATTCTTTTAAAATGATCTATATCAAACATTACCAACGTAAATACATCCTGTGTTCTCTCCATCCTATCGATTTCTTCCTTAAGCTTATCGGTTAAATGTCTTCTGTTATATGCTCCCGTTAGTTCGTCTGTAATAACCATTTCCTTTAATTTTTCATTTGCTTCCCTAAGTTCTTCCTCCAATGCTTTATTTCTGCTAATATCAAAAACTATTCCCGACACTAATAAAGGCCTTCCCTCGTCGTCTCTTTTACTTACCTTGCCCCTGTCGTAATACCATACATAATCTCCATCTTTATTTCTTATTCTATATTCAACTTCATAGGCTTCCGATTGCTTATAAAGGCGGCTTCTCATGTTTGCCATTACACGCTCATAGTCATCCGGATGAAGCCTGTTTGTGAAAAATTCAAAGCCCACTTCATCGGGTAATTCCTCCCTTGAGAATCCCAGGTTTGTAAGTTTTCTATCATTAAAAATAACCTTATTGGAATTAACGCTCCAATACCACTGCCCCAGGTTTCCCACCCAAGGAAAGTCCAAAAGCTCTGAGCTTTCTTTTTCTTTTTTGAATTCTTCCAAAAGTGCTTCAAGTTCTTTAATCCTGTTTTCAACATTATCTTTCATAATAATCTCCTTAACCAACGAAAAAAGACTTCCTATGCTTATTTTATCATAGGAAGCCCCTTATTAAAAGCAATATTGTATCAGAGGATATTACTGCTGATCATCGTCTTCATCTTGATCACCTTCACCCTGGTCATCTTGATCTTCATCGCCTTCATCTTGATCTTCATCATCATTGCCACTGTTTCTGTATCCGTTATCATCACCGTTTTGATATGCTTCACCTTGGCTATTTTGATTGTCTTCACCCTGGTTATTCTCTTTATTTTGTGTTTGAGTTTTGATTTCCTGGGCTTCTTTCTTAGCTTCTTTTGCTTCTTCTCTTATTCTTTCGTTTACCTTTTTCATCTCTTGATTCATATCTTCATCACCGAATGAACCCTCGTGATTTTTCATAAGAGCTTCTTTCACCGCTTCTAAGTCATCTTTATTTTGCTCCATTAAATCTTTATAGAGTTCGGCTTCTTCCATGGCAGCCTTTGCCAGAGCTATCTCATCTTCATCACCGTTTTTTAAAGCTTCCTTGTATCTTTCCCTGGCCTCTTCAAATAACCTCTTGGCATTGAAGAATTCCTCTTTGGCTGCTAAAAATTCTGACATAAGCTCGTCCTTAACTTCATCATCTATGTTAGCTCCGATCAAATGTGCATTAACCCTATCTATCTTATGACCATAGTCTTCTTTTATTATATATCCCGCTTCCATAAATGCATTCATCAATTCTTCATTGTCAAAGAAATCTTGTACCGATACTCCTTCTCCTAAAATATTATCTAATTTTCCCGAAACCAATAAACCTAAAGGTATCCTTAACTCCAATGCTTCTTCAAGCTGCTCTTTTGTTGCTTTTATCATAGCAATATTTACTGCTTCTAGGTTTTCATCTCCCACTTTGGCATCTTCAATCTTTTCTTCAATATCCTCTTCATTGTCTTCATCATCGGATACTGTAGCTATTAGTACATAATCATCATCTAAGTCTTCCAAATCAATAAACCCTAGTTCAGCGGCTCTTTTAGTTATGTATGAAATTGCATCTTCAACTGACATTCCCATGACAAAATCCAATTCTAATTCTTCGGCATCATCATTTAATGCTTCATACCCAATTACATATTCATCCTCGTCTAATTCCAGCTGTACGCTAGGATTAATATCTATCACAACCAGTGATGCATAATCTTCCTAGGCAACAAATAAGCTGCCTACAAAAACCAATACAAAAACCGCAGCAATAGAAATAGCTCTTCTTAAATTCATAGTGCTCCTCCTTATGTCTTTTACATAATGAATATCTTTTTCATCAAATAAAATTTTCTGCCCTATTGACATTCCATTTTTTAATTTCAATTTAAGATATTCACCATCTGATAAAACAATCGCATAATTATTCTCGATTTTTATAACAATGCCCTGCTTCATAAAATCCACCTCTGTTTCATATACTATATAATACAATCGCACTACCAATTTTAGGGTACATTTATAACCATTCTTTTAAATAATTTAAATCATTTATATATATAACTATTATTGATATTATATATTCCCTGTTACCATATATAACTTTTCTGCTAACCTTATACTTTCCGGAAATACTTGTAACGGGCAATCTTCTTTTTATCAAAAATCGGTTTAAAATCTCATCATCTTTAATTATTTTTAATGCAAGCTCCTTAGCTGCTTTCCTTGCATCACCATGCTTTGGAGCTTTTTCTTCAAGGTCTGATATTGTAATGCCATAGTTTAACAGTTCCTTTTCAAACAATAATATCTCATCTACTAAATCCGACCTCGGCTCCTCTTCCCCACATATGCTTTCAAGGTCTTCCGCCTCCATGGGTATGCTTCTTTTATTCTTTTCCGTTTTTATGTAATTTAACAAATTGTTACGAATAATTAATTTTGCAAAGCTTATAAAGCTGCCCCGGTCAAAATCATAACCACGTATTGCCTCATAAAAGGCAATATTTGCAATCTCATAGCCATCATCATTTTCCATGCTTATATATCTTCCAAGTACATCCGAAGCGCAGGAAACTATAAAAGGTTGAAATTCCTTTATGAACCCATCCATTTCTTTGGATTTAATATTCTTTTTTAATTCTGTGACCCTGTAGTCAATCTCACTTCTCAACTTCATTCACCCTTGTGTATTTTTAATATAGATTATATCATTTTATTTTAAATGTCAATTATATTAATTCTATTATATGATATAATTATATATATTAAATTGAAAAAGAAATAGCAACCGCTATTTCTTTATTTCATTTATGGTATTTATCAGTTCCGCCATTTCAGCTTCATTTCCCATGCTAATTCTGTAATACCCCTTTAGCCAACTTCCAGATAAATCTTTGATCAAAATATTCCTATTGCGAAGCTTTAAAGAAAAATCAGGTATCTCAGTTCTTACCAAAAAATAATTTGCATAGCTTTCATAAACATATACATCACTTTCATTAAGCGCTTTAATCAATCTGTTTTTAATCTCTTTATTCCTTTCAATTGTTTTTTCTATATAATCCTTATCTTTTAAGGCCTGCTCACAAGCCATTATACCGGGCCTGTTTAAAACATTGCTTCCTTCTTGGCATTTCATAAGGCCTTTTCCGAAAGTCATATAGCCTATTTTAAATCCCGCCAAGCCAACTGCTTTATCCAAGGTCCTTATTATACATAGGTTTTCGTTATCATCTATAAGCTTGCTAAAGGTTAAATTTGAATATTCATATCCCGCTTCATCGATTATAACTATGTTATCTTCCAGGAGTTTTTTAAGCCGGTCTTCATCTATTAATAAGTTCCCCGTGGGATTATTGGGATAATCTATTACCAAAATCGCATTCTTTATGTCCATCTTACCCCAATCGATTTTTAAGGCATCAGGAATTAATTGAATCCTTTTTACCTTCATCCCTATATCCTTTGCAAAGGATATGAAGCCATATTCATTGGGATTTATTACATACAATGTTCTGTTTTTATGATATTTTAAAATGACCCTTTCCACCAAACGATCAGTACCGTAATCTACAATTATCCTGTCCTTTAAAAAGCCAGAATAATCCGCCAAAAGACCTAAAAGCATCTCCGTTTCTTCCCTGGAAACGTATCTGTTTGCCTTTTCTATTTCGACAATTAAATCCCGGTTATTTGGATTCTCGTTTCCGGTTAAATCAATCAACACTTCACCTCCATTACAAGTTCTTCGTTGTAATCCACCAAAACATCAATTTCCCCACTTAACCTTTCATCCACAGATCTGTCTCCCGAATCAATTCTTAAGCAAGGTAATCCGCCTACTTTATCTAAAGTACTTACTATTATTATGTCTTCCTTTTGAATTCCCTTCAAGACCTCCGCCGAAATCTGTCGGCTTCCCCTGCCAAATATAAAGCCGCTGCCTCCGATGGGCGTTACTATTATCTTTGTATTACCATGCTCCTTCATAAGAGCCAAGATGTCCCTTTCGGTTGCATCAAAACAAACTATTTCTCCATTAAAAAGCACATCTATTCCCAATAAAGTTTTTCTGACTCCTAAGCCGTCGGTAATTTCTTTTACCGTGGTCCCCGGCCCTAGAATATATAAACAATCCTTATTTAAATTTTCAATTATATACTTAGCCACTTCTTTTTTTCTGTCAACGGCAATTCCCTTAATATTAGATGCTGCTTTTTTCCCTTGTAAAAGCTTTTCGATATTGGGAACCAATACCGTCCCATAGTATTTGGCGTCCAAAATATTATTTCTAAAGGCTTCCTCGTCAATATCGAGAATCTCTTTTTCGATGAAATCATCGGAAAAGGTATTAATCATTTCGGCTGCCGCATTGGCAGATAACACAAATGCCGAACTAAACATCTTCACTCCGGAAGGAACTGCTATAACGGGAACCTCCGTCTTTACGGCATCTAAAATATCCCTTGCCGTACCGTCACCCCCTACAAACACAATGACATCCACTCCCCTATCTTTAATCTCAACCGCCAGTCTTTTTGTATCGTTAACAGTGGTTTCTCCTCCTACTTCTCCCACCACTTCATATGGGAAATTATATTCTTTTAAATAATCCTCCCCCATTTTTTTAGGTGCTGTATAGAAAAAAATATCCTTTCTTGTTATGAGTTTTAATACATTTTCAAGTCTGGGTCCGGTAACGGGTTTTGCACCAAGCTCCAGGGCCTTTTCATACATTTTTCCGTCGGTACCCTTCAATCCAACCTTTCCCCCCATCCCTGCAATGGGATTAACTATCAAGCCCACCTTAATCATAATCATCGCCTCTTTTCATTAAACAAACAGCTGATTCCCACAGCAACATTTACAAAAACTATAGTGCTGTAGGCTAAAAACCAAAGCCAACCAACCGAAACCAACCCGGAATTCTCAAAATATGTATAAAGGACTATTGATGCCGTAAATACATAAATCAGAGTTGCTATTAAGCCTATATTTATGGCTTTCTGATTTTTGTAATCATCCTTTATCAATCCTTTTTTGTTAATTACTGATCTTATTATCAAATCCGAACCCAATCCAAAGGCAATTAGTACAGCTAAAAGTATAGTTTTCGTTTTATTATCTCCCCACATTAATATGGTATCCTTATCAGAAAATATTAAAATCATTACAATAGCCACTATTAACCAAGCTGATATTCTAAGCAAACTGTATCTTCTTAATTCCCTCATAATCACTCCTTGATTTCATTTTTAAACTTTAAATACATACCAATAATTTTAATTGAAGCCAGCAAGTGGGGTATCATAATTATGAACATAAATAATCTTAAAAATCCATGGAAAGTATAAACATCTAAAGCCCCCAATGCGGGAAAAAATATCAGATTCTGATAGTATAGGGGAAAACCGGTTATTGCTAAAAATATCAAAAGCCTTTTATATACTCCGGCAGCGGACTCATTGTCATTAAATATTGATACATCAGGATTTCCATCTGACTCATGATAGAAATAGTACCAGCCTCCAAAGGCAGTAGCCAATTTCCAACCTGAATCTTCATACATTTGAAGATATTCTTCTTCGGTTATTTTCATATTAATACCTTTAAAATCCGCCTGATATATTAGATTGCTTTTTTCTGTTTCATTAAAATAGTAGCTACCTATTCCCACCTTACTTAAAATATATCCCTTAGCGGCCATATCTTCAAGGAATTTTTTTCTTCGTCCATGTTCCAAACCCAATACCATTTTTTAACCTTCTTCATATTTATCACCCATCTCCTTAATGCCGTTTAATGTCATCTCATTTAACCTATTGATTTCATAATTAAGCAGTTCAACACCCAAACTATTTATCATATATATTTTTCTTCTGGGATTTTCTTTGTCTTCTTCTATAAGGCTAATTAGTTTATAGTCTATTAGCTTACTTATGGCTCCATATAAAGTACCTGCAGCCAGCTTAACCCTGCCCTCGCTCATTTCTTCAACCTTCTTGATTATTCCGTATCCGTGAAGGGGATTCATAAGGGACAAAAGAATATAGTATGTTGCCTCCGTAAGGGGAGATAGTTTTAGTAATCTATTATTCATAAGCACCTCTTTATATCGTCTTTCTATGTATCGTCTTTCTATATATTATGCCATATTGTTAATCTTGTCAAATAAAAAAGAGGCCGGCAATAAGCCAAGCCCCTATAACAATTAATACTATCCCTTGGTTTTGCCATGGATGTAAAATAAAATTCCCGAAAGCAAAAAAGGAGAACTGAATAGTAGTGAAGATAAAATCCTGTTGGTTCCCGCAGTTATATATATAAATATCATAAATATAAGTGCACAAACAATCAGTATAATACCTCCTAATTTAGGCTTTATCCACGCAATTATAACACTTAGCGCAAGTACCACCGCGCTTGCTACAACTAATATTCCTTCGATTCCCACATCTCCTTGATCAAAGTCCGACTCCCCTATTATCATCATCAAAAAGAATAATACCGTTAAAGTAGATATTCCTCTGGCTATCCATTTAATCATAATCTCCACCTCCTTTTTTCATTATATCACATCATTTTTCCAATTTAAAATATCCTATTAATTCTGCTAAATATTTGTGGTATAATAAAGCAATATGTCAAAGGAGTCGAACATGAAATTAAATAACGATGTCATCACTAATATTTCCGAACAATTAAGTGATGGCCTTATATTCATTACAAAAAACAGAAAATATGGACTTTTTAATAAAAGAGCCAGGGAAATAACCGGTCTTTCTATGACAAATCTATCCTCCCACGGAAAAGGAAGATTAGAAAAGGGTGATATTGTAATAATTGCAGATAATAGTTTAGGTGAAGATGACGGGAATCTAAACCCGGAAGACTTAAAAGTAATTAATATTAATAATAGCAACATCAGAAAAGGTTGCGCAATACTGGCTATAGGGGTCTACATGAATAAGCATTTTAAGCCCGCATACAAGTATTCCGAAAGTAATAACATGACTGACTCCTTCAGGCTAGAGGAATCATACCTTGGTTTTAATATTACTTCAGAAATTAATTATGCGGACAGCCTTTTAAGTATTACGGCAAACAATATAACCCACAGCATTAAATACTATAATGCCCTAGGACATATGGTTATACTTGATAGTAAAACAGGAAACATTAAATTCTTCCAAAATATCGGATATACCATAAGGCATGAATCCATAAAGGAAATCCTTAACGGAATACCATATGACGCAAAGGGTCTTAGTACCGATATATGTGTTATAGGAAAGGATTTAGAAGAAGTAATCGAAAAAAACGAGTTGACGGAAGCGATTGATAACGCATTAAAAGAACACGACTTTAAGATAATGAGCAAGGTTTATGAAATAAATAAAAGACCTGTATTGTGCTCCATTAAAACCATATCCACTGAAAAAGACATACAGGGGGTTTTGCTTCTGATCAATGATTTATCTAAGATGGAAGATCTCTTGCACGACAGAAACAGTATAATAGAAAATATTGAAAAATCCATAAGTCATAAAAGTACATATTATTCAAATCTTCCCCTGGGCTCATTCAATGAGTTTGTGGGAAACGATCCGGATATATTAAAAGTAAAGCATTTGGCCTTCCGTGCTTCTAAAACGAAATTTAATGTGCTTATAACGGGAGAAAGCGGAACCGGAAAATCCCAGTTGGCATACGAAATACACAGTCTTGCAGACAAGGATAAGCCTTATGTTGAAGTCAATTGCAGCTCCATTAGCCCTAACCTTTTTGAAAGTGAGCTCTTCGGTTATGTTAGCGGAGCTTTTACAGGAGCATCAGCTAAGGGTAAAATAGGATATTTTGAAAAAGCCAACGGCGGTACCATATTTTTGGATGAAATAGGAGAGTTACAACCCGAGCTGCAGGTAAAACTATTATACGTAATCCAAAATAAAGTAATTTATAAGGTGGGGTCCACGGATCCTACTCCAATTGATGTCAGAATTATAACCGCAACCCACCAAGACCTAAACGAAAAGATAACGGAAGGCACTTTTAGACAGGATTTGTTTTACAGGCTAAATGTATTTCCTATTTATATTCCTCCCCTAAGAAAACGTAAAGGCGATTTTTATCTTCTGATAAACAAAATAATGGAAAGAATATGCCAAAGCTATAACATTAAGCCTAAAGTATTCTCCGGGGCAGCCTTAAGTAAAATCACCTCTTACTCTTGGCCGGGAAATGTCAGGGAACTGGAAAATGTAATATCAAGGGCTATAGCCTTATGTGAAACTATAACAATATATCCCGAGTATATTATTCTCCCTAAGGTAGATGAAAGAATTAATACCACATTAAATGAGCAGCTCTCTTTAAAGGAAAAGGAAATCATAACGGAAACCCTTAGCATGTTCAATGGCAACAATAAGAAGGCTTACGAATACTTGGATATTTCCAAAACTGTTTTTTATAAAAAGCTCAAAGAATATGAAATAAAAAAAGACTAGTCATTTTGACTAGTCTTAAATATTTTACGCGGCTATTTCGCCTTTTTCTATCTTTTTCTTTAACCAATCCTTGCCTTCAGTAAGTCTTGTAACCATCATTGATGCCACAGCATCTCCGGTTGCGTTAACCATTGTTGCAGGAGGATCTACCAAGAATCCTATAGCAGCTATAATAGGGAATGCTTCAGGCGGGAATCCATAGATGTTACAGATTAACATTTCACCGATTAATCCACCACCCGGAACTCCTGACATTACTACTCCACCTAATACAGAGATTAATATAGCAGTTAGATATGTTCCCATTCCTGAGAAATCCTGTCCAAATATTCCAAACAGTAATGATATTTTTAGAATTGATGATAAGCAAGTACCATCCATATGCATTGTAGCACCTAGAGGTAATACTATTTCTCTTACATCCTTTTTAACTCCCATTTTTTCAGTTGCTGCAAGATTAACAGGTAATGTTGCAATTGAAGAACAAGTTGCTAAAGAAGTTACTGCAGGATTGAATATGTTCTTAAAGAATACCTTAGGACCAGCACTGCCGTTTCCTGCCCAATATGAATATGCATAGAAGGCAACAAAGAAGTATAAGAAGCATACCGGATAGTATATAGCCATAGCCCTTGCATATGTGCCTAGTAATTCAGGTCCATATGTAGCTACAAGATTTGCAAAATAGCAACCCAAGCCTATAGGGGCATAATACATTATAATCTTGATCATTTTCATGAAAACTTGATTTAATTTATCCAATGCTGCGCTTATTGCTCCGGTTTTATCTGTAAGCGTTACGCATATTGCAAAGAATATCGAGAAAATGATTAGCGGCAGCATGTGTGATCTTGACAAAATACCTACAAAATCAGGAACTGTAAGGGCATTAACCACTGCGTCTCCAACAGAGATTTCTTCCAGTTCACCTGCTGTCATAGCAATATCCATACCTTCTGCCGGTGGGAATATTTTTACTACAACCAAGATAATAACCGATGCAATTGCTCCTGTTACCACAAAACTTAACAACAGGTTCTTAAGTATACTTCCCAGTCTTTTTAAATCCACCATGTTAGATACTGCGCTGGATACAGATAAAAAAACTAGAGGTACTACAGCTGTGAACATTAGGTTAATAAAGATGTCACCAAAAGGTGCCAAATTCATTGCGAATTCCGGTACAGCAAAACCAAGAATACTACCAACGATAATTCCTCCGAGTAAGATTAAAGGGAATCTGTAGTTCTTTAAAACTTCATTTTTTGATGTGTTACTCATAATTTCCTCCTTGAATAATATATTATATAATTTCGCCTACGGCCACTATTTTAGTAGGACCAGTAAGCATAAGATCTAATATTTGGCCATTCTCATAAGTTAGGTCAATGGTTAAAACACCACCTGTCATTGAGACTTTTACATTATGGCCTGAAACTTCACCCTTCTTTGTAAGGGCAGCAACAACGGAACCTGTTCCTGTCCCACAAGCATAGGTATAATCTTCAACCCCACGCTCATAAGTCAATTCCACTACCTCGTCTTTTCCGACTACTTCATAAAAGTTTACATTGGCCCCCTTTGGTAGCTGTTCATAATATCTAAGCTTTTTGGCAACCGTTTTCAACTTTTCTTTATCAACTGAATTCAAGTTTTCCAGGGGAACGGCTAGGTGAGGTAAACCCGGATTTCCAAGTTCAATGTATGATGCCATAAATTTAACACCATCAATCATAATTTCCATATCAGTATCAATCTTTGTTACATCATTTAATCTGACCTGATACTCATTTTCGTCTATTCTTTTTCCGTAAACAAGTCCGGCTGTAGTCTCTATTTTTTGAGTTTCCCCCGCCAGTTTGTTCTCATACCCATATCTGGCTATACATCTGGCTCCGTTTCCGCACATTTCTCCCAGGGAACCATCACTGTTATAGAACCTCATCATGTAGTCTCCGCCGTTTATCGGGCTATCCACCACCATCAGTCCGTCAGCTCCCAAGGAAAATCTTCTTGCGCATAATTCCTTTGCCACACCGTTAAGCTCCGGCACAGGTATCTTTTCTTCCATATTGTTAATAATTACGAAGTCATTGCCTGCTCCATGCATTTTAGTAAATTTCATATGCACTCCTTATATCAGCTTCTCTGAAATCATTTGATTCTTTATTATATCCTCATAGCTTTGCTTCTTAACAACAAGCTCGCTCTCCCCTTTATTTACGAATACTACTCCCGGTACAGGATTATTGTTGTAATTCGAAGCCATGGAGTATCCATAAGCACCTGTTGAATAAATTGCGAAGATATCTCCGGCCTTTGCAGTTTTTGTGATATCAATATCTGTAATCAATATATCTCCTGATTCACAACACTTACCGCATACTGTGACTTTGTCATTTTTTTCTTCATCAACCTTATTGGCAACAACTCCGTCGTATTCTGCTTGGTAAAGGGCAGGCCTAATATTATCCGGCATTCCTCCATCCACGGAAACATATTTCCTTACATCTTTAATTTCCTTGATACTGCCTATTTCATACAGACTGATTCCGGCTTCCGCAACAATACTTCTTCCCGGTTCAATCACCACTGCAGGTCTGTCTATTCCCATGGCATCATAGCTTTCATATACCATTTCCATCATAGGCTTAATGAAGTATTCAAACGGTTTGCGCTCTTCATCGGTGTACTTAACACCAAAGCCTCCGCCCAAATTAAGTTCTTTAATGTCATAATCGAAGGCTTCTTTTACCTTCCTAACTAATTCTAAGGTTATTTCCGTAGCTTTAAGATGTGAACTGTTATCAAACAATTGTGAACCCACATGATAGTGGAAACCCAGGAATTCCACCCACTCAGATTTGATTGCATCTTCTATGTGCTTCATGATAACTTCTTCATCCAACGGAATTCCAAATTTCGAATCCTTCTTGCCCGTTACTATATAGTCATGGGAGCTGCTTTTTACTCCCGGAGTTATTCTGTAAAGAATACTTACTTTCTTGTTTTTTTCTTTGCATACTTCTTCAATTATTTTTAATTCCTGTAATCCGTCTACAATAATTCTGCCTATACCGTATTCAACAGCCATCTCGATTTCACTCTTCAATTTGTTATTACCATTGAATTCGATTCTTTCCGGCGGATATCCAACTTTAATTGCCGTATATAGTTCCCCTCCGGAAACCACATCTATGCACATACCTTCTCTTTTACAAAGTTGGAACATGGCCATTGTACAAAAGGCCTTTGATGCATAAGCAACTCTAGTTTTTGGGTATTTATTTAAAAAGCACTCCTTTAACTGGTCGAATCTACCTACTATTTCAGTTTCTGACATCACATATAAAGGTGTTCCATATTCTTTTGCCAACTCCACTGTATTGCATCCGTCAAAATATAGTGTTCCATTTTTGTTTTCTATTACACTACTCATATTCCCTGTCCTTTCTTTTAATCTAAATATATCATTCGCAAATTCCATGCCAAAATATTTTTCTCCGTTTTGGTGGATATATATGATATTTTAAGCAATAAAATGTGTATTAGCGTTCTTATATGAAAACTCATTTCCCTATTTCCGAACTCTCATATTCTTTTACCGCCGCCGATAGCTGTATCATGGCCTTCTCCAATATCCCCCTAGGACAAGCCGCATTTAATCGCATATAGCCCCTTAGGCTTCTTCCAAAGGACTCTCCACTGTTCAAACCAAGCCCCGCTTTATTGATCATAAAATCGTTGAGCTCCCCGTTGTCCATATCAAGCTCCCTACAGTCAAGCCACATCAAATATGTTGCATCCGGGCAATTGGGTTTGATCTTAGGAATATTTTTTTCACAGTAATCCTTTACAAAATCAAAATTATCCGATATGTAACTCAAAACCTGCTCTAACCATTCTCCCCCTTCATTAAATGCTACCTCCATGGCAACTGAGCTGAAGGCATTGTTTCTATGTATGTCCATGCTTTCCCAAAAATCATCAAATCTCTTTTTCATCTCTTTATTAGGATACACAACCGACGATGCTTGCAGTCCTGCTAAATTAAAGGTTTTCGTGCCGGAAATGCATACTATTATTTTTTCCCCTATCTCATGGGATAATGTGGCCGCAGGCACAAATACCTTATCATGAAATATCAAATCTGAATGAATTTCATCGGAAACCACATAAACATCATTTTCTATGCAAATATCAATCATTCTTTTAAGTTCTTCCCTGCTCCAAACTATTCCCAAGGGATTATGGGGATTGCACAAAAGAAACAACTTCGAATTCTTGACCTTCTCCTCGAAATCCAAAAAATCTATGTGCCATTCCCCTTCTTTTAGAACCAGTCTGTTTTCCAAAACCTTTCTTCCTGATAATTCCACCATGTCATAAAACTCCGAATAAACCGGGGTCTGTATCAATACATTATCGCCTTTTTCAGTTAATATCTTAACGGCAGATGCCAAAGTTTGCACAACTCCCAAGCTAAAACCTATTAAGTCCCTTTCTATTTCCCAACCGTGTCTTTGTTTTTTCCAATTACATATTGACTCGAAATATGAAGCGGGTCTTGATGTATAGCCCCAAATACCCTCTTCTGCCCTATCCTTTAGGGCATCAATTATGGGTCTGGCAACCTTAAAATCCATATCGGCTATCCAAAGGGGAATCACATCCTCTTTTCCGAACTTCTTTTTTCTCTCGTCATATTTTGCCGCTCTGTTACCCTCTCTGTCAATTATTTCATCAAAATTATATATCATCACGAACCTCCTTTAAGTTACTTGCAAATATATTATGCAATAATTATTCCAAATAAAAATGCCGAGGCTAAGCCTCGGCACAAAGCTTAATAATCATCCAATCGGAGCAGCTATAAATAGCCATAGGCCTAATGCCACGAAGACAACAGCCCATATATAGAAGAATATAACCGTTCCCTGCTCTCCCATATGCTTTCTAAACCATTTGATCTTGGCCATCTCCCACATGGATTTCGGCTTTTTTGCCGCAATAAATACAACAACTGCCGCGTAAACTATTGCAAGTATTCCTAAAAGTGGATTCCAATTCATAATACACCTCCCAATTAACTTAAACCTTTTCTAATTCTTGGCATCAATAATATATATATAATAATACTAATTAATACGACTATACCCGAATAGATAAATATTTCCTTCCATTCTGCCTGATAAGTAAGGATTTTTTCAATACCTTTATATGTCCAGTAGAAAGGACTCCAATATACCACCCATTGCCATTTATCACTTAATAATTCTGCTACCGCAACTGAACCTGCCAGTGGCAAAAAAAGCATTTTTACTGATCCTGCAGCATCCATTACCGACGAGTTATTTATTCCTTGTATAAAGCCAAATAGTATGCTAATTACCATGGAAACAACTACTATAACCATCATTTGCAGCCAATTAATATCAGAAAATCCTGTGATAAGTAGCATACATACTGATCCATATAACGGTATAAACGCTCCAATCAAACTCTTTCCAAATATATATCCTGTCTTAGATATAGGCGTTAGATGCACCGCCCTAATAGTTTTATCTACTTTTTCTTCAATAATATTTATTGCAATTAGCATTCCGCCAAGTATAGCACTAAACATCATAAATATATTAACTAAAAGCTTTTTAATGGGCGATACCACTTCTCCAAACTCATGAATTTCAGCTGTTGAATTTGATAATGTTGCCCCATCTTCATAGGCCGCTAATATAAACGCCACTATATCCGTCATTTGCTCCGTTTCATTTCCCTGGGCCAGTATATAGTATGTATCTCCGTCGGGTACATAGGCAAATACTTCATCACGCCTAGCCACCCTTTCCTCTAAAGCTTCTTCATCTTCATATAATGAAACTTTTGCAAAGTCTTCCAAGTATTCTTGCATTTCAACATTCTCATTTTCTATGAGTGCAAGATTAACAGTTGTATCATTTACACTAGGAGCAATTAGATTAATGGCAATACCAAATATCACAGGCACTAAAATTATATATAGAGTAAGGAATTCTCTTATATTTACTTTTAAGTCTCTTGCAAAGATTACTAATATTCTCTTCATAATAACCCCCTTCCCTATATAGCAAGGTTCTTCTTGAACTTATTATTTGCCAGCAAGAATAGTATTCCGCCGCCTAATAAAAATCCCAAAGAAACTAACATAACAAATTGCATATCACCGTTTACAAGTATAGTCTCCTTAAATGCCAATATCAGGTAATATATAGGTATTGCCTGCATCCAGCCCGGACTCCAGCTTGGAATAAAGTATGATATTGCAGGTAGCATAAACAGCATCATAAACACATATATCACTCCAAATGATTGGGTCATGTTATCGAAAAATCCCGATATTAAAAGGCCCAATGAAGAAGAGAAAAATGCCGATGTTATCAGTAATATCAGTAGTGCCCAATATGCAGGCTGCGTTCTCATCACAGGGATAACAATCATCATGGTTGTAATTATTGTTACGGTAACTAAGGTTAGTACTTTACTCATAAGATAATGCCAAACCTTAGAAGCCGTTACTGCATACGCTTTTATGACGCCCTCTTGTTTATCAAGGAATATATATGCAGCAATTATAAACATACCCATAAGACTTCCGTTGAAGGTTATCAATGCCGGCACTGAGTTTTGCCTTGTATTTAGCTGTTCATAACCCACTTGCAATTCTTTTACTTCTATACCTTCTGCATCAGCTATGATGCCTTCTATATTTTCATTATTTATAATTCTATAAAGATTCTTCATCCTATCGGACTCATAGCCTTGTATATAGTAGTCATATTTAATTCCCCCGGTTTCAGAGTCCATGGAAATCAAAGCCCCTATTCTAGGCCTATCCGCTTTAGTCAATCCAATCAAATCTTCCTTATCTTTGATTATGTAAATCTCTTGACCTTCCGTTTCATATAAATCAGCAACAATCACTTCATCATCCAGTTCCAATTCTACTTTTTCCACTTTGCCGTCCAAATCCTCTTCCAGCATTTCGTCAAGATAATATTCCTCCACAGCTTTAGGTAAATCAAGACTTAAATACTCTTCCTCGGTAGGACTATAGTTCTCCGGTATCACAAACAAAAGAAGAACCAAAATAATCAGCGTCATAATTATCTCTATGTAAAAGTAAAAGCCCTTGGAAGACAGTTTTAACTCTTTTAAATAACTGTACCAAAGTTTCATTATATAAGCCCCCTTCCGGTAACCTTAATAAAGATCTCTTCTAAGGTCGCTTCCTTAGTATGCATAGTCTGTATCTCATTCTCATCTATTACTTTTTTTAGTGATAACTTATCTTTTTCATCTATTATAGAAAAAGACTTTTTAACAACGCTGTTATTATCAAAATATTCAACTTCAACAAGCTTTTCACCATATTGCAATTTAAGATTTCTAGGCGAATCAATCAGCTTAATATCACCATCAACTATAAAGGCAACCCTATCACAAAGCTCATCGGCGATATACATATTATGGGTTGTTAAAAATACAGTTACACCTTTTTCATTTTGCATTCTTACTATATCTTTTATGTCTGCTGCAATTGATGGATCAAGCCCCGTTGTAGGTTCATCCAAAAACCATAAGGAAGGGTTATTAATCATGGATCTTGCAAAGGTAAGCCTATGTTTCATACCCTTTGAAAATTCTCCGGCCCTAATGTTACCCTTATCTCCTAAGCCTACCAAGTCTAAGAGTTCCTGAGGTTCTCTGGTTTTAACATCAAATAATCGCCTATAGAAATCAAGATTTTCCTTTGCCGTCATTTTACTGTACACATTTGACTGCTCAAAGGACATCCCAATCTTATTAAACATTTCATTTTTAATATGTTTTATATCATATCCGGCTACGGTAACTTCCCCCTCTTGCAAAGGCAAAAGCCCTGTCAAAATATTTTGGGTTGTGGATTTACCCGCCCCCGAAGGCCCTAAGAATCCAAAGATTTCTCCCTCAGCCACATCAAAATTTACATCCTTAATCGCATATTTACCATCCCTGTTATAAGAATGGTTTAAATCTTTTACATGAATCATCTTTACCTCCTATACATAAAACAGTTTCTTCAAAATCATCAGGTATTCATTTAGCTCTTTTTGCATATTTTCCATATCATAATTTTCCGATTGTTCCGCTCTCAAGAAATTATCTTCACTGAACTTTTCCAAAACCCACTGGGTCATTTTTATCATTTTGATAAGGTCTATGTCTTTTCTGAAAAGATCATAATTTATGTTTTTAGTAAAATAATCCTGATAGTATCCCGGATAATATGATTCTATCTGTTTAATCAAATCCTCGACACTTTTTCCCTTCGTAAGCTTTTTGTAGAACTCAATAATCCCCGGGTATCTGGCAAACAGCTTCATTTTGTAATCAACCGTACTTGCTATTCTGTTTAAAATATCCGTTTCCCCATAATCTATATTATCCAATATCTCTTTAGTCATTTTTTCAAATACAAACTTAACCAAGTATTCATAAAGTTCTTCCTTGGATTTAAAATAGTGATAGAGAAGTCCCTTAGATATTCCTGCCTTCTTTACTATAACATTAGTAGATGCCTTGTCATAATCATTAACGGCAAATTCATTTAATGCCGCCTTTATTAGGCTGTCTCTTTTATTCGGATTCATTTTACTTAAAATCTCTTCCAAACAAGCTCCTCCCTTCATTGACCATACCAGTCTATATTCATGATACCACCACCGACCAGTATAGTCAATAGGATAATAAAAAAATTGCCCGAAGGCAATTATTTATCTATCTTTATCCAGCCACCGGGCGGCTTTGTATATATATTTATAGCATTTGGCGCTATATAATATGATCCTTGATAGTAGCAAACATCGCCCTTTTCCATACTATTAGGCCATACCATCTCACCCCAGTTTTCAACCATGTCATTTTCCGTATATATGTTTTCACTTTCAAGCTTAATTACGTTGCTATGATCCCCTATGCTTTCGTTGCCGTTATGTGAAAACCAGTCGTTATACCCTACCACATAGTATTCATCGCCATCCTTCAACACTGTACCGCTGGGTATACTTATTCCGTTACTTGCAGATTCTGCCATTAAAGCAAAAAATTCATCCCTATCCAGTGTTCCTTGGAAAATATGCTCCATCCCTTCATTATCTGTAAGAATCCAGCCATCTTCCGATGGTACTTCTCCGTTTCCTTCATCTTCTAAAATAACATATTCATTGTTTTCTTAAACAACAGTATAAAGTTCCTTGTATCTAAGATATGTGATTGTACCTTCCGAATTGATTTGAATACTCTGAATTTCCCCTTAACATTACTATTCTCTTTAATAATATCAAAGGGTGCTTCCAATAAAACATTTTCCGTTTCCGCAATATAAACCTCTGTAGTTTTTACTACAGTTCTGCAATTTCTTATGGCAACATTTCTTTTAGCTTCATCGGTGTACCCCAAAAACTGGGGAGCGATTATTCCTGTCAATATGGCCATAACGGCTATCACTATTATTAATTCCACCAGGGAAAACCCTTTATTCTTCTCCATAGTAATTATAATTTCTCCAAATAATCCGATTTGCTTCCATCTTCTTTTATATAGTAAAACTCTATTTCCTCGGTTTCCCCATCCACAACCTTAAAGTAAACCACAATGGTACCTATAAGATTAGATGTGCCACCACTACCCCCATAGGAATAGTTATTGTTTGCGGTTAAAAATACCGCAGGGCAATGGCCATCCCCCGAGCTTAATGTCCTGTCATAATCTAAGATACTAAGTTTTCCGCTGTAAGGATTAACTATATTTGAATTATTGGTATACTTATTTACCTCTTGTCCGCTATTAATAACCTCCAGCTTTTGTTCAAGGAAATTGTTGAGTGTACCATCACCGTCATCATCCCAATCTCCATACCAACTGGTTCTGGGATAATCCACAGTATGAACGCTTACAATTTGCATAACGCCCCTGGTATTGTATTTTAATACACTTTCCTTGGTTTTGTCGCTGTAACCCAAAAATTGAGGAACTATTACTCCAATCAAAACTGCCATAATAGCTATTACTACTATGAGCTCTATTAATGAAAATCCTTTATTGTTCTTCATGCGATCATCTCCACCAGTCTAACTTAAATTACATTTTTTGATTATTTCATTACTTATATTAGTTTACCAATAACGAACCTAAAAATCAAGCAGCAATAATTTTTTGATTTGTTTTGATCAAATAAAAGCTCGATACATATTTAAAATACATACCGAGCTTAATCAAGTTTAAAAAGAATTTCCACCCCATTAAACTTATTAACATCCATAAAGTCAGTCAAAATTAGTTATTTCATAAAAATTTCCATATCATCTTGGACACTACCAATACTTGCTATACCAAACTTGTCCACCAAAACTTTTGCCACATTATCCGATAAGAATCCGGGGAGAGTTGGTCCTAAGTGAATATTCTTTATTCCCAAATAAAGGAGAGCAAGAAGAACAATTACTGCTTTTTGCTCATACCAAGCTATGTTATATGCGATCGGTAAATCATTAACATCATCTAAGCCAAATATTTCCTTTAACTTCAATGCAATTACTACCAATGAATAAGAATCATTACATTGACCGGCATCCAAGACTCTTGGAATACCATTGATATCGCCCAAATCAAGCTTGTTATATCTATATTTCGCGCAACCCGCAGTCAGTATTACTGTATCCTTTGGTAGAGCTTTGGCAAATTCGGTATAGTATTCTCTCGACTTCATTCTGCCATCGCAACCGGCCATTACAAAAAACTTTTTGATAGCTCCGGATTTAACAGCCTCTACTATCTCATCCGCCAAAGAAACAACTTGATTATGCGCAAAACCACCAACAATTTTACCGGATTCTATCTCTATTGGAGCCGCTAACTTTTTAGCATGTTCAATAATTACAGAAAAATCTTTTGCGCCAGACTTGTCAGGTTTGATATGTTGACAGCCAGGATACCCGGATGCCCCTGTTGTATATATTCTTTTCCTTATCTCCTCGGACCTTGGCGGCACTATGCAATTGGTTGTAAATAATATAGGTCCGTTAAAAGTTTCGAATTCCGTAATTTGCTTCCACCAGGATCCACCATAATTCCCTACAAAATGATCATACTTTTTAAAGGCCGGGTAATAGTGCCCGGGCAACATCTCACCATGGGTGTAAACATCAACTCCGGTGCCTTTAGTTTGCTCCAAAAGCATTTCCAAATCAACAAGATCATGCCCTGAAATCAAAACAGCAGGATTATTTCTTACTCCTATATTTACTTCAGTAATTTCAGGATTTCCATATCTGGAAGTATTCGCTTCATCTAATAATTCCATAGCTTTAACTCCAAATTCACCAGTTTTTAAGGTTAGTAAAACCAAATCATCCGGCGACAAAGTATCATCTAGGGTTGCTGCTAAAGCTTCATAAATGAACTCATATATTTCATAATCCTCCATCCCTATATTAAAAGCATGCTCCCCATATGCGGCCATACCCTTAAGACCATAAACAACAAGTTCTCTTAAAGATCTTATGTCAGTATCCTTTGTGGCCAGAACTCTTACTTCAGGACTTCCTGCTTTTACTTCCATTTCGGTGAAATCAAAAACCTTATAAATCGCAGCATCATGAAGTTCGTTTATATCTTGTTTAACATCTAATTTATCTCTGTAATCAAGCATTTTTTTTGTTTGATTCAGAATCGCCTCCTTATCAAAATTGGCATTTGTAATCGTCATAAACAAACTATTTAACATTTCGCGGTTTAAATCTTGAAGTCTTTTAACATCCAAATTGTTCTTCGTAACAATCTGTGAAATACCTTTAATTGTATAAATTAATAGGTCTTGTGCATTAGCGACATCTTCCTTTTTACCGCAAACACCTGCAATTGTGCAACCTTGGTTTTTTGCGGTTTCTTGACATTGATAACAAAACATAATTTTTCTCCTTTTACGATAAACCATTATTTTTTCAAGATAATATAATTATAAACTATCCTTACAAATAAAAGTGTATCATCGGTAACGCTTGGTAATTATCAATAAGTTTTAAATGGCTTCTAAAAAAAGCCGTTGCTTAATTCAGAAGCCATTTGATTTGTTCAACCCATTAAATTATTTTTCTTTTTTAAAACACATAAACCAATCTAAACAATACTTGTTCTCATCATCATCTTCCATTCTGTCCTTTGCTGTTCCGCATGAACCCGGAGGAGGAATAATAACATCATCGCCCGGCTGCCAATCAGCAGGAGTAGCAATTCCGTCCCTCTCAGCTTTTTGTAAAGCTATAATTATTCTCTTTATTTCTTGGAAATTTCTTCCCGTCGAAGACGGATAGTAAAGTATAGTCCTTACAATGGCATTTGGATCTATTATAAATACTGCCCTTACTGCCTGAGTTTCCGAAGAACCGGGCTGAATCATTCCAAACTTCTTGGCAACATCCATTTTAATGTCTTCAATCAGAGGGAATTTAACCTCAACATTCTTCATTCCTTTATATTCAATCTTCTCATTTATGGTTCTGAGCCATGCTATATGAGCATACAACGAATCCACGGACAACCCTATTAATTCAACATTTAGCTCTTTAAATTCCTCTTGCATGGATGCAAATGTCATAAACTCCGTAGTACATACCGGAGTAAAATCAGCAGGATGGCTAAAAAGAATTACCCATTTGCCTTCATAATCTTCCGGGAAATTAATTTCACCCTGGGTGGTTACTGCAGTAAAGCTGGGAGCTTTATCTCCGATAAGAGGCATTGTTACATTGTTTTCCAATATTTTTTCTTCCATTTTTATTACTCCTTTCAGTTTTATACATTATAGTTACCCCTATTTAAAGTTGGCAAACACCTATATGTAAAAATAAAGGGAATTCCTAAGATAAGAGACATCATATTTTTCGCTAAGCTTAAGCATATATTCTTTAACCGGTCTGTTTGTAGCCTTCATGGATTTATATCTTTCCATCTTTTTATTAAATGTTTCAGTCTCATCCAAGGTGGCCAAGTCTTTAAAATATCCCCATATATGTTGAATGGTGTTTATGTCATTGCCTTGCTTCGTATCCATATTAAAAGCTTTTTCTATCAACTCATAAAACCCCATGGAATTAGGTTTATCCTTATTCTTAAGAAGCTCTCTGATATCCTTATATGTATTTGCATCCTTACTTAAAACATAGTATTTATATTTTCCCCATTCCTTCTCCAAATCAGCAGCCTTCAAGTCTTTTTTAATTAGATTGCCGCACTTCACAGCTGACAAATTCTTGTCTTTGACTTCCAGCATAATGTCAATATCCTTATTTTTAAGATTACTATAAAAAGAAAGAAAGCTTTCAGACTTTATATATTCAGAATGACTTCTCTTTTCATTTTGATTTTTACTTTCGGAATAGTGTATCTTCTGCTTACCGTCAATATCCTTCCAGGTGCCTTCAAAGACTTTAATCCATTCATAAGTATCTTTGTTCTCATTTGAAGGATTTACCATATCATGCAAAACATCAAAAACCACCGGCGCGCCTGTTTCGTTATATATTCTCAGCACATCTTCAGCATTAAATATTTTATCATCGTTTTCTATCACAAGCCGATTCTTAATATCCTCCCCTAATCCCTTATAGCTTTTTATAAATCTTTTCATGGCCTCGGTCTTATTTCCATACATCCCGCCAATGTGCAATACTATTTTAGCTTCCAACGGCATCTCAATCGAATCCAAAAATCTCTGATGGTATTTCAAATCATCAATTGCCCTTTTAACCACATCCTCATACGGAGAATTAATAACCGTGTATTGACCGGGATGCATGGATAATCTTAATTCATTATTCTTTGCAAATTGACCCAAGTTTATAAGTTCCGGCTTTAAAATTTCCCACCATCTTAATTCATTTGATTCATGGGAAGCAAGGGGTATAATATCCGAGCTTATTCTAAACAGCTTTATGTTATTGTCCACGTTGTATCTTAATATATTCTCTAGGGCATTCAAATTAAACCTAGAGGACTTCAATAGGTTAGCTTCATTGGCATCTTTTAATCTTACGGTTTTTATCTTAGTATCACTTGAACCGATATGTAAGCATGCATATCCAATAGACATATATCACCACCTTTTTTATTTATTATATCACAAATGTCTTATGGTTTTCTTCATTTTTTACCTTCGTTTAAACAGGCCCCTCGGTCTAGTCTTATCGATCTGTATTATCACATAGTCTCCCCAGTCAACAGTTTTTAATTTCTTGACAAATATAGTCTTTTTCTTTATATTCAAAATAGATTACTTGTCTATTTTGAGGTTGCAAGGAAGACTTATATTCGGAGCTTGTTAATATTGTTTTGATGTAAAAAATAGAATACTTCCAAGATAATAACCTGGACGGCAATGATATAGGCAGCGATATATTTCAGCTATTCAAGGCCCAAGTAAAAAAGTCGGTGGGTTTTAGCATGGATAACCAATTATTGACTGATTTTAGCATACAAATAAGTCGGGACCCAAATGATGCAGTAAAGGGAAAAATACTAAAAAAAATGGGAGATGCTTCAAAGGAATACTATTATATTACAGTAAAGGAAAACATTGATAATGGCGTCATCAGAAATGATTTTCCCATTGGGTTTACTGTGGATATCTTAGCCTATATGCTAACCCATTTTATGGAATTCTTACTAACCACCGATTGCAAGATAAATAAGGAAAACAAAGAACAGATCACGGATAGTTTTAATTACTATATTGATTTTATTGAGAAAGGTTTAAGAAAAACCAAATGAGAATAATAAAATTTTATTTAACAGCATTTATATATTCCTGGGGCGTATGGTTTTTACTTCCCAAGGCAGTGGTATTAAACCCCTATGTGCTGGCAAGCATAGGAGGCCTCGGCCCCGTTGTGGCTTTGGTGCTTTTTCTTATAACCTCAGATTCTTCCGAGTCCAGAGCCTTTTTTATAAGGCTCACCAATTTTAAGGGAATACCTAAGGTCCTACTAATATCATCCGTAATTATTCCCTTTGCGTTTAGCTTATTGAGCAATCTGTTTTGGGGCCTACCTTTATCCATCGATAAGGAATTTGCCGGAGCAGGTATTGTCTACCCTTTATTTCTTATAGTTTTCGGCCCTATCCCGGAAGAAATGGCTTGGAGAGGCATTGCCCTAGACGGAATCAATGAAAAGCTGGGATATTTCAAAGCACAATCAATTGTGGCAGTTTTATGGGCTTCTTGGCATGTACCATTGTTTTTTATTGATGGCACCTATCAAAGCAGTCTTGGTATCCTTACAATAGAATTTTGGTTATTTTTCATGAATATATTTATTCTATCTTTTTTAACCGGTTGGTTATATACAAAATCAAAACACAGCATTATAATTGCCATAATTTTTCATTACACCGTTAATCTTTCCGGTGAAATGTTTGAATCCACTGTAAATACGGAATTGACAAAATTTTTCTTATACCTGTTTATATACTTATTTTTGGAATTTATATCAAATAAAAATGCGTTATTTAAAACGCATTTTAGTCCACACAAGTAACTCTGATTCAAACTGAACTCCATCCAGTTTTTCCGTATAATCATAAACATACTCAGCCCCAAGGTGTTTATAAATATTTCCTGCCCTTGTATTTTTTTTCATAAAGCTTATGGACATCCTTTTATAGCCCAGCTTGTTTACCTTGTCCCAGGTTCTATAAATCAAATCCTTGCCCACACCTTTACTTTGTTCTTCCCTTTTTACATGGAGCATTTCAAGTAATATGCTTCCTTCGATTTTTTCACAAGGCATGTAAGCGGAAAATCCCAAAAGCCGGTTTCCCTCCATCGCAATTATTATACCTTGATTCTTCTTCTTCACATATTCATTGAAACGCACTATGCATTTATCCACATTCATATTATCAAGATACCAATCGGGCAATATGCCTTTATATGTGTTTCTCCAGCTGCTAACATAAAGCTCGGCAACATCTTTAACAAAATCTTCTCCCGATTTCATATCTTTAAATAACATTTTCTAATTCCTTTCTTTTAGATCCTTTTCCAATTCCGCATTCCAATCATCATCTATTTGGGAGCATTCTCTGTAGCATGCCATTGCTTCTGAGACAACACTGTAATTTAGCTTAGTTCCTTTTCTATCCCCACGATAATTAGAAGCCCTATTCCCGGATATTCCCATATCCTCTGCAGTTTTTACAGCATCAATATTAGCACCTAGAAACATAAATTCCCATCCGTATCTGCTCTTTTGTCTTTCTATCATGCCTTTGACTTTGTTTAAGGAATACTCTCTGCTTGCATTTTCCAAACCGTCTGTAATAATTATAAAGAGAACCTTTTCAGCTTTATTATTCTTGGACAAATTCTTTTGAACACCACCCATCATACTTATGGTCTTTCCAATGGCATCTAAAAGAGCTGTAGTACCCCTAACATAGTATTCCCTGCCGGTCATCTCTTTAATACATTTTAGGTCAATCCTATTATGCAGCAGTTCGTAATTGTCATCAAACAAAACCGTTGTAATATTAGCCTCCCCCGAAACTTCCCTTTGCTTCGCAATCATGGAATTAAAGCCACCCACAGTATCATTTTCCAATCCGTGCATAGAACCGCTTCTGTCGATTATAAATACCAATTCCGTTAATCCTTTTTTCATAATAATTACCTCCTTGTTTATTATGAATATAGATTAACATTTTAAAATCCGTAATTGGTCGCTTAATAGGGGACATTTTTATCCCAAAGTATCCTCTTTAAAAGCATATAGGGTTTCATTTATTTCAAAAATATTGTATGATTTTTCTTTTATAAAATACTCAATTATTATATCAAATCTTCTGCTATAGTTTATGGAATACCCGGCAGCATTAAGCAAATCCTTAGTATCATCCAAATTAAGCTCCAGTGCTATGGCAAAGGCAAATACCGTCTTCTTTCCGGGCTGATAATCAGGATCATTTTTTATCTTAGAAAAATGTTTTCTGTCAATATTCGCCCGTTTATATACATCCGGATCCTTAAGATTCCTTTCATCAATAAATCTAAATAGTCTTTCTGTAAATGTTTCTTGCAGATGTTTATCAATATATTCAAGATTTAAAGAATAACAAGCATCATATTCCTCAAATACAGGTATCGACCTTCCCCTTCTGTATTCCATGAAATTATCAGTAACATACCTATCATCTACATATTCCTTGACATTATTAAAAAGCTTTTCGGATATCATAAATGAATTTTTGTCAAACACCACAATATATACCAGCATATCATTTTTCAATATGAAATCGCTTATTTCGGATGTGGCAACTCTAAGGGCCTTATCTTTTGGATATCCAAATACACCGGAAGATATTAGAGGAAAAGCGATACTTTCAACATTATTTTCTTTGGCTATTCTGAGGGAATTTCTATAACAATCTCTAAGAAGCTTTTCTTCATTAATGTCACCGCCATGCCATATAGGGCCCACTGTATGAATCACATATTTGGCCGGCAGATCATATCCCTTAGTAATTTTAGCTTCTCCTATATTGCATCCATTTAAAGTTCTACATTCCTCCAAAAGCTTAGGTCCCGCAGCCTTATGTATAGCGCCATCAACTCCTCCACCGCCTAAAAGGGATTTATTTGCTGCGTTTACAATGGCATCTACTTCTAGTCTTGTTATATCATTTCTAATAATTTCTAACGGCATACATTAACCTCTCTAAACTTTATTTGTTTAATTATACCATATTAATGTTCATTGTTAAAAAGCAGATTCAAAATATCTTTTTTTATCTTTACGAATTTACCGTCAGAAACCATTCCATATTCCCTCTGCCTATCATAGGGAACAATTATTTCTTTTATGACCCTGCCCGGTCTATTTCCCATAATATATATTCTGTCGGAAAGGATTAAAGCTTCTTCGATATCATGGGTTATAAACAGTATAGTAAGTTCCAGCTTCATGGATAATTCCAATATCAGATTTTGCATAATCATTCTGCTATAAGCATCCAAGGCTCCAAAGGGTTCATCCATAAGTATTATTTTAGGTTGCATTATGAGTACCCTTGCAAGTGAAGCTCGCTGCTGCATTCCACCGGATATTTGGGCGGGATAATAATTCTCAAATCCATTAAGCCCAACCAAATCAATAATCTTAATAAGCTCATTTTCCATTATTTCCCTACTCGTTTTTTTAAGCTTCAAGCCATATAGGATATTTTCTTTTACAGTTAACCAAGGAAACAATACTGTGTTTTGAAAAATAACTCCCCTCTCACTTGAGGGTCCTTTTATTTCTTCCCCCTTAAAAAGCACCTGCCCGCCATCCTTTTCAAGAAATCCCCCGGCAATATTAATAAGGGTGCTCTTTCCGCAGCCGGAAGGCCCCAGAATTCCTATTATCTCTCCATTTTTAATACTAATGCTTATATCTTTTAAAACCTTAACCTCATGGTTTAAAATCATAAAGCTTTTATGGAGTCCGACTATATTCATAATATCGTTACTATCTTTTTTCATCATAATTAAGTATCCGTTTTCCCATTAACTTTAATAGCTTATCACTGATGAATCCCATCAGTGAAATAACCACCATGGTCACAATTATCATTTCCGTTTGTCCTGTTATCCTAGAATCCATCATCACGGCACCAATCCCCAGGTTTATTCCCGTAAGCTCTCCCAAAACAAGATAGGCCCAAGATACGCCAAGACCCAATCTTAATCCGGTCATAACAGAAGGAAATGCCCAAGGGAAAATAACTGTGGTATTTATCTTATAGTGGTTGGCCCCCAGCATTTGAGCTGCCATTATATATTCCTTCGGCGTTTCCAGTATTCCATAAAGAGTATTTAAATATATGGGGAAAAAAGCCGCCAAGGCGATCAATAAAACGGTAAGGGTTTCTCCTATTCCAAACCATACCATAAAAATGGGAAGCCAGCCTATTCCGGGAACTGTTCTAATGGCATTTATTAAAGGCTCTGTCAATAATCTTAATAGCTTAACCCTTCCCGTTATAAAGCCCAAGGATATTCCTAAAGCCGATGCCAAGCCAAATCCCATAAAAACTCTTGCTATGCTTGCCATGATATTAGAGATAAAGTCCCCGGAATAGATTGTAATACTATAGCAACCAAAAACGAAATCCATAAAATATTTTATAGTCATAACAAAGCCGGGCATAAGATATGACTCCGTTCCAAAAACATCCGTTATGAGATACCATGCAAATATTACCACTGTCGGTATTACTAATCCTAATGCTCTATTCTTCATATTCTTCCCTTATATCATCCACATAATCCGTAAAGAACATTGCCCTAATATCGGGAATCTCTTCTATCATACCCTGTTCCTTCATTCTTATTGCAAGCTTCTCCACCCTCTTTATATAGGCTTCATCAATATCCCAAAAAAGGTCAATATTCTCCATGGATAAATCCAGCACATCCTCTGCGACTCCAAACTCCAATGATTTATCAATCCATGCCTCTTTATCATAATTAAGCATAACCGTTGCCCTGTGGTGAGCATAAACAAGCTCTTCTATAACTTCGGAATTTTCCTCAATCATATCTTGGGTAGTTATCATCACACTGTTTATGGTTCCAAAACCCGTTTCATCATCAGGATATAAAAGGATTTCCCCATACCCTTCAAGCACCGCCATGGCAGGATAGGGTTCACCGCTGTAAAACGCATCAATATCCCCCTGTTTTAGGGCTTGCCCCATATCAAAAAAATCAATCCTTATAAGCTCCACATCTTCTTCGGGATTTAGACCGCCTTGTTCTAAAGCTTCCAGCAGCAAAAGATGATGCATTGTGCCGGGCACATATGCAATTTTTTTTCCTTTAAAATCTTTGACTTCCTTTATTCCCGAATCCTTTTTTACTACAAAAGCAGAGCAACCATTGGACAATCCTGTTAACACAACAACCGATTCTCCCTTAGACCTTGCCGTAATTGCAGTAACCAATGTGGATCCACACATATCAAGACTGCCGGAAAGAAGTGCTGTTTTCATATCTCCCGGGTTTGTAAAAGGTATTATTTCAATTTCCTTGTCTGATATATAATCCTCGTAAAAAAACGGTTGAATCGTTTGTGCAGTCTTCCAGGTTCCTACTCTTAGAGAATTCTCATTCCCACCGCAACCCGATAGGGAAAACAGTAATGCCATAGAAATCATTACTAAAATCACTCTTTTCATATGGATTCCCTCCTCTGTATAACCTTGTATCCATGGGCATTGAACATTCTCTCCGCATCCATTGGACAAAATTCATTCCAGTCCTCGGATAAAACATTAGCATCATCCCTTGGAACAGCCCCGGTTTCCACAACCACAACATTAGCTCCAAACTTAACAGATGTTTCCGATGCCATATGAACGCAAATATCCTTTACCTTATAGTTTAATGCCAGTCTTATTGCCCCTATTATCTGAGCCAATCTTCTCTCACTTATGGGATCAAGCTCCCCAAGAGGAGTTCCTTTTACGGGAATCCTTTGCATGGCTCCGGAAACCGCCGCGTCATATTTTACAATATTATATAGGGCCTCCGCTATTTCTTCATTGCTATGCTCTGTTCCTATGGGCTCAACTAAAGAAACCAGCTTTAGCTTTGAATCTTTTATACTTTTCATTGTCCCAATCCTATCATCCGGGTTAAATGCAGTATCCCTTCCTTCCCTTAGCCTAAGAGTATGATATGCGCAATCAACTCCACTATCATAGAATTCATCCGCCAATGCGCTATTAAACTCACCTATATTAATCACCAGCTCATACTCCCCTGCAACATCTCGCCTTATTCTTTCAACCAAATGTTTAAGTTTATCCGTACTATAAAACTGGGTTGTTCTTAAAACAATCCAACGCACCTTTTGTTCCACATATTTTCTGACAATATCTATGATTGCCCCTTGGGGCAGTTCATAATCTTCCTTGACTATCCCCCATTTTTCTCCCAACGAGCAATAATTACAATTCATAGGGCAAGGGTGATAATCGATCCCTATTGCACCCCATATATATGCCTGTCCTTTGGTTACCGCCTTTGCAACTTCATCCGCCGCTTCTCCTAGGATGTCACAACTTTTAGAAAGGGGATCTATTTCAAGAAGCTTAATAAAAACTTCCCTATCCAAAAGCTCCCCCCTAAGGGCTTTTTCTTTGGCTGCTTTAATTAATGTAATTTCCTTCATGTCTCTCATTTTATAGCTTTTCTTCCCTCTCCTATTATATTTTCAATAAATATTTTGTATTCCTCCAAAGTATCTATCCATTTTGCCAAGCATTCCTTTCCCTTTTCGGTAATCTCATAATTCTTCTTGGCAGGACCCGATTTTTCCATAATCCATTCGCATTTAATCATTTCTCTTTCTTCCAGGGTCCTTAATGCCCTATATATACCTGTATTATCAACACTTTCATCATGAAATATCCCCATATTTTCAAGTTCCTTAATTATCATATATCCATGGGCTTCTTTTTTAGCTAAAATAATCAGTATGTTTGGTTGAATAAGCTTATCTAAAGTATATCCCTTGCACGAACACTTTACATTGTCATCTATTAGACCTAATCCACTATTAGACATCATCCTACCTCCTTTTTTTAAAGTATATATGCCTTAATTGATTTTGTCAATAAAAAAAGGCCTGTCGGCCTTTAAGCTTATGTATATCCCTTTAGTTATTCTAGATTACATTGACAAAATCTTTAATTTCTTCTATTAATTCTCTATTTATCCCATAGGATGGATCCCCATATGATTTAACATTATCTTCATCTGTATTAACATCTTTTAAAACATGATTCATATTTTCAATTAATACAAGCTTTGATTCCTTTGCGGCATCATTTAACAAACCCGCATCATATTCCTTAACCTGTAGATCCTTTTGCCCCTGAATAACAAGTACGGGCATGTCAAGCTTTTCCATTTCTTTTTTGGGGTCATATCTCATCCATGTCAATAGGAATTCCTGGTTTGTCATACTAAACATTGGGTCAACGGCTTCTCCATTTGGGTCCGTTTCCCCTATAAGGAGCTTATTGATGAGCTTAATATGTTTTTCGTATGTAACTTCATCCACCATGTATTGCTTAATCATTGTATCGCCTATGTTTTCTCCGCTGCCCGCCAAGGAAATAAACCCATCCGCATCATTTTCCTCCGCCGCTATCATTCCCACAAGGGAGCCTTGGCTGTGTCCGAGTATTATTACTTTTTCATATCCAAGACTTTTCATTTTTCTGACAACACAGTTTAAATCTTCTACAAAATCCTCAAAGGTAATCACCTGGTTTTTTTCAAAGGTTTTTAAACTGCCACCCGCAGTTCTTTTATCATATCTGAATGTGGATATCCCTTCGTTTTTTAATGCCTTAGCCAATTGTAAAAACGAATCATTATCCCCTTCAATCAACGGTGAATTACCATTCATGTCCGTAGGCCCGGAGCCTGCCACCAAAACCACTAGTTTGTCCTCGGAAGCTTCCATTAATTTACCGTTTATGACACCACCATCGACATGGATTTTCATATTATTACCTCCCCTTGCAACTAATGAGAACATGGTTATCACAGCTAAAACAATTGCCATATATATTAATATCTTCTTCATTTCTTACCCCTTACCTTGTCACCAGATCCAACTTTTTCATTCTGATTATTGTAATTACCGTCAATAAAAAGCTTATAGATAAAGTAACTATTATAGGTACTATTATTTCTTCCCTCATATTATAGCTAAGCAACATTGCCTCATCGAACAATCCTTTTGGAGATTTGCTCCCGTTCTCAAAGAATCCCGCTATTATATTGCTTCCGTAAACTAATAGCATAGAAATCAGTGCCGTTGTAATAGTGTTTTTTAATAGGGTACCAATAAACATCACAATACTTATTACCATGTAATAGTAAATGCCAATATATATTCCCCCGGCTATAACCGCTCCTATTTCCAAACCATCGTATCCAAACAGTACCCCCGCATATAAATAATCAATCAGTATTGCCAAGACTATACAAATTATAGTAAAAACTCCATAAACTAAATTCTTAGCCAAAACGATATCTTCCATTTTCTTGTTGCTGCATACAGGAAGTATAAGGGTTTTTTCCTTACGTTCGCCTGCAATTAATGCAGCCGTAACCAGTACAATAACTAAAGTGCCTATTTCGAAAATATCTCCCATAAACGCCCTTAAGCAATCGGTTTGGTTTGATATTATCATTTGACTTAACATTTCCTCCTCTATACCCTCAAACTGGGACTTAAGTATTTCGGGTAATATCATTTTGTTCATAACAGGGTTTAGTATCGAGAAAAAGGTAAGTACAACTAGAATGGACAGAAATCTATAAGTTCTTATTCCTTCCAATATTTCCTTTTTTATTAAAACTAACATTTATTCCTCCCCATCCGTTATCATCATATATATTTCTTCCAATGTATGCTTTTTCCTTAACACGGATTCCACAGGTGTTTTTAACTTGGTTGCAATCCCGTAAACCCCATTGGTAAAGTCCATGTCATCTCTTGTTACTATTGAAATCTTTCGGCCTTCGGTAGTAATATCCTTAACCCAAGACTCTTTACTGATTTGGATTATTTCATAGGGATCGGGTTCTTTTGTGAAGGTTAATTCAAAGTTAGGTTCTGTATAATGGTTCATTATTTCTTCCAAGTTCCCTTCCTTTATCATCTTGCCTTCCCTAATTATTCCCACCTTATCGCAAACCTTTTCAACATCGTCTAATATATGGGTGGATAAGAAAACAGTTTTACCCCTATCCTTTAATTCCTTTATCATGTTCAAAACATCGGCTCTTCCTTCAGGGTCCAGCGCCGAAGAAGGTTCATCCAGTAAAATTAATTGGGGATCATATATAAGGGCTACAGCCATACCCAATCTTTGTCTCATTCCCCTTGAATAGCCACCGATTTTTCGCTTTGCCGCCTTTTCAAGACCAACCCAATTAAGCATTTCCTTTACTCTTTTTTTTCTATCCCCTTTGTAATCACTGCCTATAAAGGTCAAATATTCAAGGCCCGTCATCCATGGATAAAACTTTGGTTCCTCCGGTAGATAACCGATTATATCTGTGCCAATTTTAACCGATCCCAAGCTTGGTTTTGATAAACCTGCCAATATCTCGATTGTGGTAGATTTACCGGCGCCATTATGACCCAAGAATCCATATACAAGATTATCATCCACATTCAGCGAAATATTATCAAGAGCCTTAAATTTACCGAAATTCTTTACCAGGTTATCAGTAGTTATCATAATTATCCTTCTTTCTTCCCAGCAGCAAGAATAGCACAGGCCCCACCATATTGAAGACCAATACTATTATAATCCAAAGTCCCTTGTTTAAATTGGCCACCCCTTCTTTAATGATTTTGATCAAGGAAAATATAACCAAGCCTAAATTAAGTAATACTAAAGGCAATATTATCACCATATAATCCATCAGCTGTTCCATACCATTAATATCATTCATAAAAAATACCTCCTTTTTATGAATACATCATAACAAGAAGGTCGGTAATATGATAAGTGACCGGGGTAACCTATAAGTCATTAATTATTTAAATCTAAGTCCAACTCTAAACCTGTTGTTATCTCCCAGTTTAGAATATATCTCACTAATGTAGTTTTTAACTGTTCCCTCGCTAAGGAATAGTTTTTCCGCTATCTCCTTATTGGTATAGCCCTCCCCTATTAATCTGCCGATCTCGACTTCCCTGGCGGAAAGCTCATCAAGATCCTTCTCATGGGTTTCATACCCAGAATCCAGCCTTTTAGCAGAAATCTTTTTGGCAAGCATATTGGCAACCTTAGATGGTAATATAAAGTTACCATCATAAGCATCCCTTATGGCAGATATAAGATGCTTACCATCGATATCCTTTAAAATATAGCCATCAGCTCCCGCCGCCAAGGCCTCTACTATAAGCTCCTGTTCATTAAAGGTGGTGAGCACTAAAATAGCAACCCCATCATCCATTCCTTTGATTTTGCGAGTAGCTATGATACCATCCATTACAGGCATCCTTATATCCATAAGCACCACATCCACCAAGTCCTTATTATATATTTCCACAGCATCTTCCCCATTGCCCGCTTCCAAAGTGACTAAATAATCATCGTTAAGTTCAATAATGGTCTTTAAACCTTCCCTTAATATAGCTTGATCATCCACAAGCATTATTTTAATTTTATCCATTACATTTCACCCTTACTAATATTGAATTCGGCATTTATATAATATTCCCCTTTGCGAACACCGTATTTTAATGTTCCGCCCAGTTCATTAATATTTTCATCAATTTGAGTCAGTCCAAATCCCGGCACTATTTTTTTTGGCAAAATACCGTTATTGGCAATCCCCACTATCACTTTATCTTTCCCCGCCTTTAGAGTAATAAATATCTTGCTGCACTTTCCATGCTTTATACCATTTGTTATTGATTCAACAATAATGTAATATATAGTTTTTCTGTATTTCATAGGTATCAGGCTCAAATCGGAAAACTCCGTAATGATTTCTATTCCTGTAATTTTTTCCACTCTATCCTTAAGCTCAGCCAGCTTATTCTCAAAGGATTCATAATAGTCATCCCTAAGGGATCTTACGGATATCCTCAGCTCCTCCAACGCTTCCTTTACTTGATCTTTCCTAGATTCTACGTCAGTACTTCAAAAAGCATAATCAAAGCCTTGATAAATATGCGTTCCTTCGAAATTCAGCTTTCACCCATTGGGTGAAAGAAAAGTGCTCAAAAATATGT
>Ga0334896_1000264_pt1 | contig 74755 bp, 73 predicted proteins | sample GraSluR3_MG_8_FD_207734 | JGI IMG/M metagenome (GOLD analysis project Ga0334896, IMG submission 207734) | Sludge microbial communities from methane-producing bioreactor in Wageningen University, Netherlands - Granular Sludge_27_06-R3 | ecosystem: Engineered > Bioreactor > Anaerobic >... | reverse complement strand
TTATTTCAATTATACTTACAACTTAAAATACCTGGGATAACGAACTAATCCAACGCCTTCCAGATTTTGCTCACAGTGGTAGAACCAGAATTAATTATAAAGATTTAAAACAATAGCTGACTAATTTATAATTATAATATTAATACCACACATCACATTCCTATTTAACCAATTTCATGGTTGTTTTACTGTTATATGGAAATTTTTTATCGGTAAACCAATAGAACAGATGTAACCATTATTCTGACCTAAAAATTAATTAATATAAAACGCAAAATATTGCACGTGCATAAGTAAATTTTCTTAAGGTCTCTTCTATCCAACGGTAAGCCTCCTTTTGGGATTTCTTCTTAAATACTATTTTTTTTGCTTCAGATAAAAAGCTTTTTATCTGAGCCATACTATTTAATTTAGAGTCATTCATCATATTACCATCATCATATAGCTATTATGACTCTTATGCCTGTTCGGTCAAATACTTTGACATTTACAAACAAATTTCAGGCTCATCTTGCGTTGGAGAAGACTGAAAATATTTAAAGTTTTTTACTGCCAGCGGCAAGAAGCTAATACTCTTGAAATACCTAATAATTCATCGTGTCCCAGTATTTCGGCTTTGGTTTGTTGTCCAGAAGCAACTTTTAAAACCATCTCAAAAATTTCCTGACCCATTTGCTGTAAAGTTTTTTCTTTAGTAACAACTGGACCGGTATCAACATCAATATTTGCTCTCATTTTTTGATAAGTTTGGCTATTTCCGGTTATCTTTATAACCGGAGCTATAGGAAAGCCAACTGGAGTGCCTCTCCCTGTTGTAAACAATATTATCTGAGCACCTCCGGCTACCATTGCTGTCGTTGATTCAGCATCTTGAGAAGGAGTATCCATAAAAAATAAACCATTTTCCTCTGGAATTTCGGCAAATTTTAGCACTCCTTTAATCGGTGCCTTCCCGGTTTTAAGGATATTTCCTAAAGCTTTTTCCACTACAGTACTGACTCCACCAGCAAAATTCCCGGTAGAAATCAGTGCTTGTCGATGATGAAAAGCGGGATCAGCTGTTTCAATAGCTAATTCTTTTTCCATCTCATCCATGGCTTTAAGTAACTTTTGGGAAACCTGCGGAGAAATGCAACGTTTCTCCAGAATAGATTCTGAACCAATAATTTCATTGGTCTCACTAAAGATACTGGAACCACCTTCTGCAATTAATAAATCAGACGTAACCCCAATCGAAGGGTTGGCCGCCATACCTGATGCAGCATCAGTCCCGCCACATTCCAAACCAAGGGTTAGTGAACTCAAAGGTACTTCTTTCCGAACCTGGTCTGACATCTGACGATGTAGTTGACAAAGAAGTTCTGTTCCCTGCCTCACTGTTTCCAGGGTATCCCCTGTATCCTGAATAACAATTTTTTTTACCGGAGTTCCTCTCTTTTTAACGCGGTCATAAAATTCCTGTGGAGTAAACCGTTCACAACCTAAACCTACAATAAGCGTTGCACCAACATTGGGATGAGAGGCTAAATTAACCAATGTTCTGGCTGTCTGTTCAAGGTCTTCTCCAACCTGGCTGCAACCTAAAGGGTTGGCAAGGTAAACAGCTCCTGGAATATTTTCTGCAATTTGTTGAGCCACTTTTTTCGCACAAAAAACTGATGGTGCAACTAAAAGATGATTCCGAACACCAACTCTTCCATCTGCTCTTGGGTATCCATAGAATTTCATTATAATACTGGCCTCTCTTTCTTTATTCTTCCACGATCAGAACGTATATTATGGTTATGAACCCAATCTCCCTGTTTAATTGTTTGAGTAGCATACCCTATTACATGTTCATATTTAATAATATCCTCACCGGTTTTAATATCCTTTAATGCAATTTTGTGGCCAAAAGGAATATCTTGGTTTGCCTTCTGAGGATAATCTCCGCCATAGTTACATTCTTCCCCTTTTTTAATATCCTCTAATAGAACGGCTACATTATCTTTTACACTAACTCTAAGCGCTTTAATCATTGTGCCTCCTAAAATAAAAAGTTTAAATTTTTTTCTACAATATATATCGAACCGGAAATATATTTACTCAATTTTGTCAAATTATATATATCATTATTTTGTTGGTGGAAATTTGATATTTTTAATATCATATACTATATTTTTTATTCTATAATTTCTTTAATTTAAAATCAGAAACAATATCTCCAATTTTTTCATCTCTACAATTTAAAATAGCTGAAGGTATATATTTTTTTAATTTTTGAATTTGTATTTCTGAGAGTATTTTAATTTGCTCTAATATTCTAATCACGGCCATTGGCATAAATTTCATATTACCACTTTCCATTTTTATTGTTATTCCTATCCCGGTATTCTCTTTTTCATTTCTTATTCCAATACAAAAAACACCGTCAGCCCCTGATTTTGCTACCAGATTACCATCTGATACCTTCATTAAATCAGTATCAAACCTATCAGTACCACCAACTATATAAGGGTTATTTACCATGGATAAAAATATTTTTTGAGCAGCTGTTTTATATTTATTTGATAATAATTCCCAATTTACAAACCTGACATAAGAATTTGACATATTCTTTATAGGCATCCCAAAAACCGGCACAGTGCAATCATCAATCCCTAAATATATGCTCTCCCTGGAATAATCGCTTATATACCCGACAACATCTAAAATCATCTGTTGTACAGGATGTTTTACGGAATAGTAGTCATTAACTGGCCATCCATAATATTGACATAAAGCTAATTGTGCAACATGTTTGCCTGAACATGGGTTATATACTGGCGTAATTTCAATTCCATTTTTTTTTAAATAATGTGCTGTAGGTCTATACACTGGGGAACAGATGCCGCACTTTAAATCATTTTCAGTAAGATTAATCTTATTAAGGATACTGTGAACAAGTTTTATATGTTTCTCTTCACCATTATGGGAAGCTACCATAACTGCAAGTTCCTGATCAGTAAAACCGAATCTTTGGTATGCCCCGGAATAAATAACTGGTAAAGCCTGAATTGGTTTTGCAGCTGAACGCCAATAAGTTATTTTATGCTCATCACCAAGCGAATAGATAGAATTGCTATTTATTTTTACTATTGATACATCTCCCCTGTAAAGGTTTTCAATTAAATTTCCACGATATATTTTAATTACAACTTCAGACATATTTTTTCTATTTTCCTTTTATTCTTATTCTCAACTAAACTCATTATTATCTGTTCTCTAATACGCTTAATAACTTCTAAATTCAATTATAATATATCTAATTACTTGATTTATTTGTTCTAAGTTCTAATAAATAAAGTTTCAGATATTTATCTTTTTATCTTTCTTTTAAAATAGGTAAAGTAGAAATTCCAAATGGCATTACTAAGACTTTGGAATTTATTCCTTTGGCTTCAATTGCATCTAAAAAGGCTTTTTCTAAAGAATTATAATTTTTGACAAATAAATTATTCTTAATCTTATCATCTAATTTAGATACCAGGTAGATCTCACTATCTAAATGAATCTTAGCAACTCTGGAAGCCTTATGACGGCCTAAAACAAAGTTATTTTTTAATTCTTCAATCAATCCCTGGGGAGATAATCCTCCCATCAAAGCATCTGCAAATGCCCCTTCCCCTATACCATCCTTACATTCACCAACGACAATCATTATACCGCCTTTCTTCACTGCCAAACTAGCATTTTCCATGGCTTTATGTGTTTGATATAAATCGATGTCTTTGGGAAATCCTCCGGGAGAAGTAATTACTATATCTGCCAGTTCATTTATTGTAACGGCAAATATATTATCAATATACTTAGCACCTTCTCTGTGCGCTTCCGTTACGTCACCGGCAACAACTTTTACTATTTTTTTATGGCTATTTAATACTGCATTAACAATAAAGTCAATTCCTACCATTTCTCCTATTTCTTCTATTTCTTCCCTTATAGGGTTCCCTTTAATATTACCAGCTTTTGCTCCGGATTCAAGAAAATGTTTATGATTGTCAGAAACTGTGCTTCTGCCGCATACACCTGGTGCAACTGCTTTTGCTCCGCCACTATAGCCGGCAAAATAATGATATTCTAAGTTACCGGTAGCAATAACAAAATCAGCTTCTATTACTTCTTTAAAAATAAAAACTTCATTACCGCGTACTGTTGTTCCAACTTTTATACAGTTTTCAATGTCATGATCAACACACTTAATTTGTTGATAAACTTCTTCTCCTACAAGTTTTATTTTTTCTTCTTCGGTTTGTTCACGATGAATCCCTAATCCAAAGATAATTTTAATTTGTTCATTCTTTATTTCAGCATTTTTGAGTTCTTCGATTATAGGCGGCAATAAAATTGAAGTTGGTGAAGGTCGGCTTATATCGCTTACTAAAATAACTATATTTTTATGACCTTTAGCTATTTCTTTTAACTTTTTACTTCCGATAGGCTCAGCTAAGGCATTTCTAACTTCCTGTATAGGAGCTTTCTCTTTATTTATTTCCTTTGGGTTTAATGTTCCCAAATAATTTTCATCAGGAATATCTAAAGATAGTATGTCCTTTCCATAATTTAGCAATGCTTTCATTTTAATCTCCTATTTTATTTAAAATAGTAGAAACTGCATCAGGTATATCAGTCAATTTCTCTACTACTGTTACACCATTTGCCTTGAGATTTTCTTTCTTATTACGTGCTCCACCAGCACCTCCAGGGGATACAATAGCTCCTGCATGTCCCATTCTCTTACCTTCTGGAGCAGCCTCGCCAGCGATAAATGCAACAAGTGGTTTACTGATATTTTTCCTGGCATATTCAGCAGCAATTTCTTCATTATTCCCACCTATTTCACCAATTATTATTATGGCTTTTGTTTGTTCATCTTGCTCAAAGAAAGGTAACAAGTCTTGGAAAGTAGAACCACAAATTGGGTCACCTCCTACACCTACTACAGTTGATTGCCCTATACCTTCATTAGTTAGGTTATTAGCGGTTTCATAAGAAAGGGTAGCACTTCTGGACATAATTCCTATAGAGCCTTCTGAGTATATCATATCTGCCATAAAGCCCACCTTGGCTTTACCGGGAGAAATAATACCGGGCGTATTGGGTCCGACCAATATACTGTTAGACTTTTTGCAATAATTAGTACAATATAACATATCTTGCAAAGGAACTCCTTCTGCTATAGTTACTATTAACTCTATTCCAGCCTCGCATGCCTCTATGATGGCATCACGGGTAAACCTTGGAGGTACAAACAAAATAGAAGTATTGGCACCTGACTCTATTTTTGCTTCTAAAACTGTATCAAAAACTGGTATATCATCTACATAAGTTCCCGCTTTCCCGGGAGTAACTCCAGCTACAACATTTGTACCATATTTTTTCATTAATCGGGCATGGAACGTTCCTTCTCTGCCTGTTATTCCTTGTACAATTAATTTTGTATTATTATTTATTAAAATACTCATTTTACATCACCTTGCTTATCAATTAATTCAACAATTTTTTTTATCGCATCTTCTAAGTACATAAATGCTTGGAATCCTGCGTCATTCAAGATTTTAATCCCTTTCTCCCGGTTAGTACCCTGTAAACGACAAACAACGGGTATATTCGAGGGAATACTTTGCACACTTTGTACAATCCCTTTAGCAATTTCATCACATCTGGTAATCCCACCAAAAACATTAAATAAAATTACTTTTACATCCTCATCCTGAATTACCACATTGACAGCCTTTTGTACTTTTTCAGGAGTAGCACCTCCGCTCAGGTCTAAAATATTTGCCGTGCTGATATTATATTTTTTTAACAAATCTAAAGCATAAATTGCATTTCCTGCTCCATTGCTCACAATTGATACCACCCCATTTAGCTTAATTGTTACAAAACCTGCACTTTTCCCGATAAGCTCAATTTTCTCTTCAGTTTTTTCATCCCACATTTCGGTAAGAGTACTCTGGCGATAATTTGCATTATCGTCAGACTCTAATTTCGCATCTATGGCAATTAGTTTCCTAATTCCTTCTTCTTCTATTAAAGCTAAGGGATTAATCTCGACCAATAAACAGTCATATTTTTCGTAAATTAAATACAATTTTTTACAGATAATTTTCAATTGATTAAAAACTTCTTTGTCATACCCCAGTGCTCTTGCTAATGGTGTTAAGTGGTAATTTTGTAATCCAATTACCGGGTCTATATCTATTTTAATAATTTTCTCCGGATTTTTCTCTGCCAGCTCTTCAATATCGACCCCGCCTTCTGTACTAAATATTAAAGAAGTTTTTCTATTCTGAAAATTAATTGTAATTCCTAAATAATATTCCTTCTTAATATCAACTTTATCTGATACTAATATTTTGGTTACAGGGTATCCTTTTATTTTTTTTGAAAACAATTCTGAGGCAAATTTTTGAGCTTCTTCAGGGTTATTGGCAAACTTAATTCCCCCGGCTTTGCCTCTTCCGCCTGTTAATACCTGGGATTTCAAAACTACAGGAGCATTCATATCTTTGGCAATTTCAAATACTTCTGAAGGAGATACTGCAACTTTCCCTTCTGAAGTAACAATCCCTTCCAAATTAAAAATTTCTCTAGCATTATATTCGTAGAATTTCATTTGCTTCTCCCATTATTTTTTCGTTTCATACTATTTCACTATTATTTCTTTGCTAACTTCGTACCTATATCAAAAGCTTTTAGGTTTAATTCCTTACTATCTTTTGGTACCCTATTAGAAATGGCTTCTTTTAAGTTTTCAGGAGTAACAATGTCTGTCAATTCAGCCAGAGCTCCTAAAAATGAAATATTAATCGGTAAGCCTGTTCCTAATTCCTGTTGAATTGTATCATGAAAAGGAAGTTTAAAAACATTAGATGAATTTATATCTGTAGGTATATTTTTCACCAATGATGAATCAATTACAACCAGTGCCTCGGGATAAATGTTTTTATAATGTTTATTAAAAGACTCTTGAGAAATAGTAACAAATATATTAGGTTTTTTTACCATTAAGTCATATATTTCTCCTTTACTGGCAATCAATTCACCTATGCTTATACCACCCCGTGCTTCAATTCCGTGAGATTCTCCCTGAATAATATTATACCCTGACATCATCATGGCCTCAGCTAAAATATAACTTGCTAAAACCAAGCCTTGTCCGCCAGTACCACCGAAACGTATTTCTATTCTCTCTAAATCCTTAAAATCCATTTAATTACACCTCAACTTCTTTAAATCCAGTTATTCTATCATATTCTTCAATATATTCGGGTCTATGTTCCTCTAAAAGAAGGCCTCTTACAAATTTATTTTTTTTCTCCTCAATGCTCATTTTTTCAGCCTGACTTTTAGTAATAGTAATATCTTTTAAACGTTTTAACAAATCAGAAGGTTTTTTTATTTTGTTTCTGCGACCATAATGAGTCGGGCAAGTTGTAAGGGCTTCTACAACCGAAAATCCTTTGTGTTGAATAGCAAGTCTCATCAACTTTTGAAGCTCTGTAACATGATATGCATCACCCCTGGCAACAAAGCTAGCACCAGCCCCCATAACCAGGTTAGATATATTCATTTGTGGTTCAATCATTCCAAAAGGTGCAGTTGAAGCAAATTTACTTCCTCCAGTTGTAGGAGCATATTGTCCTCCTGTCATACCGTAAATTTCATTCATAGCTATAATGGCTGTTATATCTATATTTCTCCTGGCAGCATGTATAAGATGATTTCCTCCAATTGCTGCGGCATCACCATCTCCCATAAATACAATGACCTTGTTTTTGGGATTAGCTAACTTTATACCAGTAGCTATAGCCAAACCCCTACCATGAGCTGTCCTTATTGTAGGAAAATTCAGATATACAGGCAGGCGCCCTGCACACCCGATTGCACATACCATAACTGTTTCTGATGTATTTAACCCCAATTCATCAATTGCCCTAATCATAGATGCCCAAGCAATACCATGAGCACATCCGGGACAGGCAAAATGTGGCATTCTATCCAAATGTACATATTTATCTAATTTACCCATTAAATTCCTCCTAAGTAATAATATTTTTCAGATTATTAAACATTTTCCTTAATTACACTAAATATTTCATCAACTGTAATAGGTCGACTACATACTTTATTCATTTGAACAACTTCAGCTTTTCCTTCAATGTACGACCTAACCATAAAAGAGACTTGGCCCAAATTCATTTCAACAACAATAATTTTATCGACTCTTTCAGCAACCTCTCTAATTTCTCTTTCCGGGAAAGGCCAAATAGTTATCGGTCGAAACAGTTCAACATCAATACCATGTTCTTTTGCTTTTTTTACAGCCCCTTTTGCAGGTCTTGTAACCGCTCCGTAGGCAAGTACAGCAATTTTAGCATTTTCGTTTTTAATCTGCTCAACCCGTACAATATCATCATAGTAAGAGTCTAATTTAGCATTAACCCTTTTGATACAGGCTTCAATCACATCAGGAGTAAGATTTGGAATACCATTTTCTGCGTGTATCATTCCTGAAATATTATAGCGATACCCTTCACCCAAAGGCGGTAAGACCGGTATGCCTGTTTCATCTATGTCATAAGGTAAAAATTCATCCTGGGGTTTTACATCTGCTCTTCTGTTTACAATTTTGATGTCATTTTTGTCAGGCACCTCAACACTTTCCCTTAAATGGGCTAATATTTCATCCCCCATTAAAACTACAGGATTCATATACTTCTCAGCTAAGTTAAAGGCATCGATAGTCATATCAAAACACTCTTGGACTGTTGAAGGATAAATTACAATTCTCGGACTATCACCATGCGAACCCCACTTGCTCTGCATAATATCACCTTGTTGTGGTTTAGTGGCCCCTCCGGTACTTGGACCAACTCTCTGAGCATTATAAATAACGATTGGCAGCTCAACCATAGCAGCATAACCTAAAAGTTCCTGCATTAAACTAAACCCTGGTCCACTTGTGGCAGTAATTGCTTTTTTGCCTGCCGCAGAAGCACCAATAATTACTCCTATACTTGCCAATTCATCTTCCATCTGTATAAACCTACCACCATTGGAAGGCATCCTTTTTGCCAGCACTTCAATTGTTTCCGATGATGGAGTTATGGGGTAACCGGCACATACCTTTACGCCTGCAGCGATAGCTCCTTCAGCTACTGCTTGATTTCCTTGCATTAAATATTTTTTACCCATTTTGATCCTCCAATTCTATTGCTATATCAGGACATCGCAATTCACATAAGCGACATCGGATACAGGCTTCTTCATTAATAACAACTGGATACCCGTCATCGTCTTTCCCAAAAACATCTTTCGGGCAAAGATCAATACAGATATCACAACGCTTACACCATTTTTTGTTAATATGAATAAATGACATTTCTACTCCCCTTTTTATTCTTTATTCTTATGATATTTAAATATTTAAGTACCAGCATTTTTAAGTAATTATTTGCTATAAATTCCCCCTTGTACTATTTTAATTAATGACATTTTTTATGATATTATCTATAGTATTATTCATATGCTCCTTACTTAATTTCTCTGCCTTTTCAGAATCATGCTGTTGTAAAGCTTTTAAAATATTTTTATGTTCCATTTTTGAATGTTCAATTCTTCTATTAACTCTTAAAGATTTTACCCTAAACCTGTATATAAAATTATCCAAAGATTCACGTATTTTAATTATTCTTTTATTTCCACATATTTTTAGTATTAACTCATGAAAATCATCATCTAGTTCACAGTAATTAAATAAGTCGCCTTTTTCTACAGTTATATTCATTTTTTGAATAATTTTTTCAAATTTTTGAATTTCCTTCTCTGTAATCTTTTTTGCACAAATACCAGCAGCAAGTCCTTCCAACACCCCTCTAACTTGCAAGACTTCTTTGGCATCATCAACAGATATTTCAGCCACAACCATTGATTTATTTGGAGTAACCTTTAGCAGGCCTTCTGAGGATAATTTTTGAAGCGCTTCCCTGACCGGGGTTCTACTAACATTGAGCTCCTTGGCAATCTGATTAGCATAAATTTTTTCTCCTGGCTCCATAAAACCTCTGGTAATTTGCCTCTTTATTGTGCGATATATTTTCTGGCTTAATAATTCATACCCCTGTATTTTAACTAATTTATTCACAAATAACAATCGCCTTTCGATTAATAAAGTGGATACAATATACAGTATACATGAGTAATTATAAAATTAATTATACAAGATAACATTTCAATTTTCAAATAAATTATTAATAAATCACAGAATTAATTAAATCATTTCTAATTAACTTACTCAAAGCGTTTTCAGATCCAAAACTATGCTTGTATACATATATACTTGAATTATTTTTTCTTTAATTACTGTAGCCGGGATAAACACTCTTTTATGTAAATCATGTTTTCATTCCTATAAATTACTGGTATAAGAATAATTTTTTATTAGAAATTACTGGTATATTTCTTGATAATTCTATTATTTTCTTCACAGAGCATTTTTTGTGAGGGACAATATATACAGATGGGAGATTCTCAACAGTCTTAATAGCTATTTGGAATTAGCTTTACTATCATTGTTTTAAAAGAATTAAAAACTTAATCTAGTTATTAGTCTCAACAAATGATGTATATAAAAATCAGATATTTTTTTAGGCATTTCTATGCTTATTTATGAATGAAATATTTAACTTATTATTTGTTTTTATATCTTTTAATAAGTATTTATAAGCAGGCTTTAGATGTTTAATTACATCTTTATTTCTATATAATTATTTAACTATTATCAAGTTTATTAAGTTCGGAAAAATAAATAATGCTCTTAAACGACTCTTATTTCAGATAATTATCTTAACAGTCAGTTTTTCGATATAAATTTGCTCTATTCTCAACTTAATAAATAAAGAGAATACCTGCTAAATTAGTTAAATTAAAATCCCTCTCTTTTGGTATACAAAATTACCATTGACCATTGTCGATAGCACTTGGATATCTTTTATCTCTTCTTTAGGGATATTGTAAATATCTCTGTCAATAATCACCAAATCAGCATACTTACCCGGTTTTAAAGAACCTTTATTGTTTTCATCAAATGAAGCATAAGCAGCATTTAGGGTATATAGTTTCAATGCTTCTTCAACGGAAATAGATTCTTTAACATTTATTGTATTTCCATCTATATCTTTTCGATTTACTGCTGTGTGGATACCCAAGAAAGGATTGCCACAAGTAATAGGCCAATCTGAATTACCAACGATAATTGCTCCTTTTTTTAATAATGTTTTTAACCTAAAATAATTTTTAGTTCTTTCATATCCTAATGCTTCTGAATGAGAATTACCTAATTCATAAAGATGTGTAATTGAAGAAGATACGATTAATTTATTTTTAATTATTTTTTCTAAAGCATCTCTATGAGTTAAATTACAATGTTCAATGCGGATTCTATGATTATTATCTTGGGTATTACTTAACGTTTCTTCGATTCCATTTATTGCTTCATCAATAGCCCTATCACCTATAGCATGAATTATTGGTCTTAAACCAGCATTATAAATATCTTTAATCTGTCTGTTTAATACTTCCCCTTCTGAATTCATAACTCCAAAATTATTTGGGTTATTATTATATGGCTGATATAAAGCTGCGGTGCCACCACTTAGGCTTCCATCTGTAAATATTTTAACACCAATAATTCTCAAGTAATCATTTCCAAAATTAGTTATTAATCCCAAAGATTTCATTTCTTCAAAAAAACCTTTAAATCCTAAAGCATCAAATCCTTCAATAATTAATCCAACCCTAAGAGGAAGTTTGTTTTCCAAATAAAGTTCCTGATAGGCAACAAAAGGATCATGCTCAACGGCAGCATCGCTAAAAGAAGTTATTCCCCATTTAGACAATATCTCACACGCATGAATTATTCCTTTTTTAAGATCACTGATACTATAGGAAGGTATTAAATCTTTTACTAATCCCTGAGCTGCCTCGGCAAGCAACCCATTAGGCTCTGCTGAATACTCTTCTCGGTAAATTCTACCATTTTTTAAATCTAAAAAAGTATTTTTATTAATATTTGCCATATCTAATGCTAGGCTGTTAGCAATTCCTTGGTGATAATCAATTCTTTGGATAAAAACAGGGTTGTTTGGGGAAACTTTATCTAATTCCCACTTATTAAGATGCCTTCTTTCTTCTAAATTATTTTCATTGTATCCTATTCCTTTTATCCATTTTCCCGGTTCAATACTCACAGTTTTATTTTTAATAATTCCCAATATATCATTTATATTTCGAGCATTATGTAAATTTACTTCATTTAGTAATTCGGTGCCGGCACTAGCAGCATGACAATGGCTTTCAATCAATCCAGGTATAACTACTTTTCCTTCTAGATCTATTATTTCGGCGTTACCATTAACCAATTTTTTTATGCTTTCGCTGTCTCCAACAGCAGAAATCCTATTACCTCTAATAGCTAATGCTTGGGCAATAAAATCATTATTCATTGTAATTATTTTACCATTAATAAAAGCTTTTTCTCCAAAAATATTTTTTGTCATTATTTCTCCTCACTACTCACTAACTAGTAAATAAATTTTAACTTTTTATATTCCCAAATATGCCTTTCTAATTTCATCTTTCTTCAGTAATTCTTTCCCTTTACCTTCCATAATTACACTACCATGTTCTAAAACATAACCACGGTGAGCGATTTCTAAAGAATGATAAACATTTTGTTCTACTAATAAAACTGTGATACCTATACAATTGATTTGTTGAACCACTTCAAAAACCTGCCTAACCAGTTTTGGCGCTAAACCAAGAGAGGGCTCATCTAGCATCAATAATGTTGGTTTATTCATTATTCCCCGACCTATAGCTAGCATTTGCTGTTCTCCTCCGCTAAGCGTTCCGGCTATCTGATTTTTTCTATCTTTTAAAACTGGAAATAATTCGTAAACAAATTTCAAAGTATTATCCTTATCTTTTCGAGCTCTTGCAGAAAAAGCACCTAACTCTAAATTTTCAATTACACTCATATAGGGAAAGAGACGTCTAGCTTCAGGAATTTGAATTAATCCCAATTCTACAATTTGGTGGGATTTGGCATTCTGTATTTCTTTTTCTTTAAAAATTATTTTTCCAGAAGATGGCCTAAAAACCCCAGATATTGCATTCATTGTCGTACTTTTACCAGCTCCATTAGAACCAATAACTGATACAATTTCACCTTTTTGAACATAAAAAGAAAGATCATATAGAGCCTGCAAATCACCATAAAATACATTTATTTTTTCAACATTTAGTAACATACTCTTCTCCTAAATATGCTTCTATAACTTTTTTATCTTTTGAAACTTCTTCAGGTGTACCCTCTGCAATTTTTTTTCCGTAATTCAGTACTATTATTCTCTCTGACAAGTTCATTATTGCTTGCATAATATGTTCTATTACAAAAAGAGTAATACCAGTTTGAGAAATCTTTTTAATTAATGAGATAATTTCTTCAGTTTCTTTTGGATTTAGTCCAGCCATTACTTCGTCAAGTAAGAGCAACTCTGGTTCGGTTGCTAAAGCTCTACAAAGCTCTAATCTTTTTCTATCTGCAATAGTTAAATTTCCAGCCAGAAAATCACGATTTCTTGTTAAACCAACAAAATCAATTAATTGCTTTGCTTTTGCTTCAGCAAGTATTCTGTCTTTTGTTTTTGCAAAAACACCTACCATTGTATTCTCCAATACTGTCATGTTCTGGAAAGGTTTAACAACTTGAAAAGTTCTGGTAATACCTGTATAACACACTTTATGTGGCTTTTTAAGGTTAGAAATATTATTACCTTTATAAATAATTGTTCCATTATTTGGTAGTAAAAAACCACTTATCAAATTAAAAATTGTAGTTTTTCCAGCTCCGTTCGGACCAATCAAACCTACTATTTCCTCTTTTTTTATCTCAAAATCAACCTCAGAAACTGCCGTTAAACCTCCGAACTTCTTAGTTAATCCTTTTACTTGCAACAATGCTGAACCTTTGTTAATGGTTGAATCTGCTTTTAAAATGTTACTTTTTAAAAAAAATTCTTTATCTATTATTTTTTCACCTTCATTGATTTTTCTATATTCATCACTTTTTCTGGAATCAGCTTCTAAAATATTCTTAAAAAAATACTTCTTGTACAATTTTTGAACTCGGGGTAAAATCCCAGAAGGGAAATAAATGACTGCAATAATTAATACAATTCCATAAATTACAAAATTTAATCCAAAAAATTCATTCCCAAGCCATTCTCTTAGCAATACATCAAAAGGGGTTAACAAAAAGGCACCAATAATTGGTCCTAAAACAGTTCCTACTCCTCCAATAATTGAAAACAATGCCATATTTACAGAGTAGCCAAAACTAAATACTGTATCCGGATCGACAAAAAGAAGATATTGGGCATAGAAAGAGCCTGCCAAAGATGCAAAAAATACACTTATAATCAATGCTATTAATTTATATAATGAAGTGTTAACACCCAGGCTTTCAGCTGCATCTTGGTCTTCTTTTAAAGCCATCAAATAATAACCTGTGCGTGAATCTCTAATAAATTTTGCAACAAAAATTACTATAAGCATCAAAATAAGTGTTAAATAAATGTAAGGAAGTTTGTCTCTAAACATAAAATATTGTATCCCTTCTTTAAAAGGAATCAATAAACCTACAGTTCCCTTTGTAATGCCACGAAAGTAAACAGATAGTAATCTCAAAACCTCAGCAAAAGCAATTGTAGATAATGCAAAAAAGACAGATTTTAGTCTAAAAGAAGGAATTCCAATTCCAATTCCAACTAAAACTGCAAATATTGCTCCAACTATCATACCAAGCCATGGAGAAAGGCCAAAATTTAGATAAAGCAAAGTTGATGTATATGCCCCTATTCCAAAAAATGCAGTATGTCCTAAAGATATTTGGCCAGCAAAACCACCTATAAAATTCCATGAAGCTGCAATTATTGCATAGAAAAACATCATAAATATTAAATCCCGATAATAAGGGCTTTTGACTATTAAAGGTACAACAAATAAGACTATTAATAATATAGCATTAATTACATTTTTTCTAGAGATAATAAATTTACTCTTTATTTTATTACCATTCTTACTAAATTTCATCCTTTAACCTCTCTCTAAGCATTTTCTTTTCTTCCAAGCAATCCAGTGGGTCTAAATAATAAAATCATAATAAATAATGCAAAATAAATTGCTTCTTTAAGGTGAGGAGTTATATAAAATCCACTAAAAGTTTCTACTATTCCTATTATAAAACCACCAGCTAATGCTCCAATTAAGTTATTATAACCACCTAAAACAACTACTACGAAGGCAATCAGGCTAAAAAGATTTCCCACTGTTGGAAAAGCATAGTAAATTGGCATAAGTATGGCTCCACCTATTCCAGTTATGGCAATCCCAATCCCAAAAGCAATTTGATAAGTCCTATCGACATTTATCCCCATCAAACTAGCTGCTCGTCTTTCCTGAGATACTGCCCTGATTGCTTTTCCTGTATAAGTTATTTTAAGAAAAACAAAAAGAATTACTATAATCCCTATTGCGATTAAAAAAGCAATAAAACGGGGGAAGCTTATCATAAAATTACCAACTATCATTGATTTGCTTGAATATGCAGTGGTAATTGTTCTATAATCAGCTCTCCAAAGCAGTAAGGCCAAGTTTTGAAAAACCATAGAAAGCCCAACCGTAGCAAAAATCTGATTAAGATGATCAGCATTAATTAACGGTTTAATTATAATTCTTTCAATGGCTGCACCAAATATAAAAAATATTGGCAGTATTATTAAAATACTTATATAAGGATCTGCCCCAATAGTATTAAAAAGCCAGTAAGTCATATACATACTTAGCATAAGGAATTCACCATGTGCGAAATTAACAATTTCCAAAACTCCATAGATTAGACAAAGGCCTATACTTACTAACGCATAAATTCCGCCTAGTAGAATTCCAGTTATAAGCAGCTGAATAATGATATCGATCATTAAATAATTCCTCTTCTTCCTTTTGATTATTTTATGAGGAGAGAAAAACTCTCCTCATATCATTAACTAATTCAATTTCATTTTTTGTTTTAAACTATTTTTTGATTTTTATTGACCTAACTTAGCTTTTTCCTGCCATGTTAAAAGTGGAATATCTATTTCACTACCAGGAACAGCTGCATCAGTTGGCCAAACAGTGTACATAGTATCCGAATCTTCTTTCCATTGCAACATAACTACTCTTGCTCTAATATTTTGGCCAGTTTCATCATATTTAAAACCATACCCAATAGGTGTAGTCCGATCTGGAATATCAATTTCCAAGGCAGCCTCTCTTACTTTTTCGGGATCTGTAGAGCCTGCTTTTTCCAATACTTCCCAAAGGGTCATTGTCCCAGCATAATTTATTACCGGATAAGAAGATGTCATTTTTTCTCCAAAAACTTCTTCATAGGACTTTATCACATTCTGGCTGCCTGGAGCATATTCTGGATTAACATTTTGAACCATAGGAACAAAACTGGTTTCTAATATTCCTACTGCATCATTGCCCAAGGCTTGTCGGAATTCCCCTAAGCTTACTCCACCACCAAGTCCAATAAAAATAGGTACATACAAATTCATCTCTTTAGATTGTCGTTGGAAAAGTAATGCATCAGTTAAATATTGAGAAGCTAAAATTACATCTGGGTTTATTTGTCTTAAACGCATAATTAAAGGTGTCAGGTCAACAGATGTACTACTATAAAAATCCTGCATAGTTAAACTCAAACCTTTCTCTTCTAAAGCAATCTTAACACCATCAGCTGCCTCAGTACCCATTAAGGAATCCTCAAAAATGCCAGCAATTTTTGCGTCTTCTGGTTCAATTCCTATCCTAGGTAATAGCTGATCAACGGCTACATCGGTTGCATATTTTGCATACTGGCTGGAACGTGGGCAGGATCTAAAATAATATTCAAACCCTCTCTCTGTTAAGTTAGTCGCAATAGCTCCCAACTCCCAATAAATTTTTCCATATTTTTCAGCTACTTCACTTGCAACATATGATAAAGAGCTTGAATAAGTACCCAAAATAATATCCACATTTTCTCTATTGATTAAACGTTCAGCCTCAGTAACTGCTTGTTTGGGTGTTACTGCATCTCCTCTTACAAATACAATTTCTTTTCCAAAAAGTCCACCATTTTCATTTTTCTCAATACGAGCTAACTCTGCTCCTCGATAACTATCATTCCCTAAACGAGCCAAATCTCCTGTAAATGGGAAAAGACATCCAATTTTTAATTGATCTTGTGCTGCAACATTTAATACAATAGAAAAACAACAAATTAATATTATTAATGTAATAAATAGTCTTTTTTTCATCTTTTACTCCTTTTATATTTTAAATACTTTAATACACTTATTATAAATACTATATATAATTTATATCTTCCCTCCTTTCTTTTATTAATATTCCTTATTTCTTGCAACTAAGGACAAAAATTTTAAGTATACTTGTACAGTAGTTTCCAAATGAGAAATAGGAACATATTCAATAGGTGTATGAACTACTTCTTCAAATCCTGGGCCAAAACCAACAGTTGGTATTCCAAAATTATTTGCAATATAGCTTGAATCTGCTGTAAAACGCCAACTTCTTAAAATAGGTTTCTGATTTTTTGTTTCATAAAAAGCCTTTTTTAATAACTGGACATAATAATTATCTGGGGGAAGAAAAGTAGGTCGCATATCTCCGTATAACATTTTTAAATTAGCATTAAAGTCGGATTTATTTTTTTTTATTTCTTTCAAAATAGCCTTTATTTCTTTTTCCCGATCTTGAGGTTTTTCATCAGGAAAATATCGACTATCAAAAATCAATCGGCATATATCAGGAACAACACTTAATCTTCCAGGGCTGCTTTCAATATTTGTTATAGCGCAAGTAAGTTTGCCTAAAAATGGATGAACTTTTTTTTCCTGAACTATTATATATTTTTTTAACTCATTCAAAAAGTAGTTCATGGAAATTATTGCATTAATACCCTTATCCGGGTCACTGGCATGTGATGTTTTACCATAAGTTTCAAGTTGGAACTGCACCCACCCTCGAAATCCCAAGCAAATATCAAGACCTGTTGGTTCACCCGATAAGGCTATATCAACCTTTTCTTCCAAATTTTCCATCACAAATTTAGTACCAGGTCCCTTTCCTGTCTCCTCTTCAACTACAAAATGAGCTATAAAATTAGGAGCATCAGGCAATTCTTTTAATTTACTAAAAACAGAAATAGCAGCTGCATCTCCACTCTTCATATCCGCAGCGCCTCTACCATAAACTACATCTTCTTTTAAATCAAATTTCTCACCATCAATAATTTCACCAGAATAAGGTTTTTCCATTGCACCAGGATCTACAGTATCAACATGGCCGTTAAATAAGACTGTAGGATTATTTGTATTAAAAATTATTTTTGCCTCTAAATTACCTTTATTATCAACGATAATTTTATCAGCATAGGGTTTTAGTTTATCATAAATAAACTGAATAATATTACCCTCATTTCCTGTTGTACTAGGAATTCTTATTAAATCTTGAGTCAATTTAACAACATCTAACACAATAATATTTCTCCTTTTTCTAAATAGTTATTCATATTAATTTCATATTTGAATAATTATTGAGAAAAGCTGTTTACGCTAACAAAGGCTTTCTCTGCAACTCTTAATGTTTCCTCTATATCTTTTTCGGTATGACTTAATGTTAGGCAAACCCTTGGACGAAAAAGTATATTTTGATTCCATAATTCTTCAAAAAACATTTCCTGTCTTCTCTGGTTAATGCCACTTTTTGTATCTAAATATTTCTGATAATAATCTTTTCCTTCAATTTCTCCATTTGTTGTAAAAGATACGGTAAAAGCTGGTCCAGGGCCTTGAACTATAGCTGGAATATCTAAATCATTTATTATATCTTTCAATCCATTCATTAAATTTTTTGACATGGTATATAATTTTTTATAAGTATTTGGTCTTTCTAATAATTCTAAAGTAGCCAAGGCAGCAGCAGTTGAAATTGGATTAGAATTATAAGTACCCCCTATAAACTCTCCGCATTCCATTATTTCTCTTTTCCCGGCAACAGCAGAAATAGGGAAACCATTACCAAGGGCTTTTCCTAAAACTGTTAAATCAGGAATAACTTCTAATATTTCTTGAGCCCCACCTAAAGCTAACCTAAATCCACATATTATTTCATCAAAAATAACTAAAACATTATAAGAATGAGCCAAATTTACTAATTCTTCCAAATACTTTTTATCTGGGAAAACTGAATACGGACCATTAAACATAATTGGTTCGGTGATAATAGCAGCAATTTGTGTACTTTCTCTTTTAAGCACTTGGTCTACTAAATCTAAATCATTCCATGGAATTGAGATAGTTTCCTTCCAAGAGCTTACTGGTATTCCTTTTGGCGGCCAACGCATTGTATCAGGATGAGCTGAGCTACCTGGCACAAGATGGTCATGCCAGCCATGATAATGGCCAATAAATTTGATGAACTTATTTTTTCCAAGATAACGGCGAGCTATCCCTAAAGCAGCGGTTACAGCTTCAGAGCCTGTAGTAAGTAATCGAACCATTTCTGCACAAGGTGTATATTTTATAATTTTTTTGCAGAGTTCAACTTCTTTAGAGTGGTTTAGGCCATACATAGAACCATTTGCAAGTTGTTCTTGAATTGCTTTATTAACTACTGGATGGGCATGACCTAATAAAATAGCACCAAAGGCATTATGATAATCCAAATAAATATTACCATTATTATCACTAAAATGTGAGCCTTTAGCCCATTTAACAAATATTGGAGGTCTTCCTCTTGTTTCAGTAAATAATCTCTGTCGAGCTATACTGTGTGTTCCTCCAGGGCTAACATCATAAGAGTTTTGATAAATTATATTTTGCATTATTTATACCATCATATCATATTATTTATATACTACTATTAATATCATATATCAAAATTTTAGAGTTTTTCGAATTTCTTTTTCAGAGATATCAAATTCAACTTCTTTGGGAGGTAATTTTTCCAAGTAGAAAAATTCAGGTAACTGATCATGTGCTTCATTAAAACCAGCCATGGAATTAAATTCCTTCTCGTAGTGAATACAATCCTGCCCCAGTTTCACTACATTATCTATATTTACATTGATTCCGAATTTTGCATTTAAGAGTTGGGCAATAATCTCCATATTACTTTTTGTTGTCCCAACAAAAAAACAAAGACCAGTTAAGTCACATACTGCAGTCATTATCTGTAAATCTCTTGATAAAGCAACTTGTCCCTCTGGTTTTTGTACATCAAGAACTTCTTCAGTTTCATGTCGGTATCCAACTCTTCCCGGTAGGGCATTACCAGCAGTATGGTCAGCTCCCTGAGGAGAAGTAATATAGGTTACCCCTGTGCCCTTTAACCCTCGAGGGTCATATCCGGAAATCCCCTGACTTTTGACAGTAGGTATTCTTGAGACTCCTAGGGCTTTTCCGGTTATTTCTGCTCCTTGGGCTGCTAATTTCCCAAAAACTGTTCCTTTTTTGATTTCTTCAAGAATATTTATAGCACCTTCTTTATCTCCAAAGGCAATCATTCCAGATTCCATAATAACACCTATGGTTACCCCTATCTCCATGGTATCAATTCCAATCTCATCACAAATACGATTCATTTTAGCTATGGTATCTAAATCATCAATACCGCAATTAGAACCCATTAAGACTATTGTTTCGTACTCCATACCAGATGTAATATAGTTCCCTTTAGCATCATTATAAGTTTTTCCACAACGAATAACACAACCTGGATGACAGGGAATTCCTTGTTTTCCATTTCTTTCTTTTATAGTTTTCTGTAGGCTTTCTGCATCAATGGCATCCGCACTTGCAAAGTTCCCTTCTCTAAAATTATGCGTGGGAAGACAGCCCAATTCGTTCATAGGAGTCACTAAATTGGCAGTTCCTTTAGTTGTTAATACTTTTTTGGTTGCAACTAGTTCTGTAATCCATTTTTTACTGATTTCTTTATAAGCAGAAGAATCTGCTATCAGGGTATTCTTGGCACCAGTATCATCAATTACGATTGCTTTAATTCTCTTGGAACCCATTAGAGCACCTAAGCCACCCCTTGCCGCATGTCTAGTAGGCAAGCCTTCCATATCAGTAACGGAAATGGCTGAACTTCTATATTGTTTCTCCCCAGCAGAGCCAATTGAGATAATAGCTACTTTGTTACCATATTTTTTCAGAAGATACTCAGAAACAAAATAGTTATCAGCGCCAATGATTTCTGCTTCTTCTAATATTTCAACACCTTTTGTTGAAATATGTATTATATACCATTTATCTTCCTGTGGTTTATCCTCTATAATTAAAGCTTTTATATTTAATTTTGATAATTTTGTAGCAGCAATTCCTCCAACATTACTTTCTTTTATTCCTCCTGTTAAAGGACTTTTGCCTCCTATAGATAAACGCCCAGAACAAGGTGCAATTGTTCCACCCAATAATCCTGGAGCAAATATTAATTTATTATTTGGTCCTAAAGCATTACAAGTTGGTTTAACTTCATCCAGCAAAATTTTAGCTATAAGAGATCTTCCTCCTAATAAATTATATTCTTCAGATAATTGTAATTCATCAATTTCTTTACTAAACATGTTTATCCTAAAAGAAATATTTTTACTAAGCATTTATATCATCCTTTCTAACAATTTAGTTATATTTATTTAGTAAAAGTACTAAAAAACTGGTAGGCGCAAGTCCTTGGTGTTTTTAAAACTATAAAATATGATAAATCAGTAAAATCTAGTGTGAACTACATTTTACTGATTTATCATATTTTTCAATTTTCTTTAGTTCATATTGATACTATTTAGAATAGTACTCCAACTTAAGGGTGTAATATTATTTTAACTGCTTTCTTTTGATTAATTAAATCTAAGGCTTTTCCGATGTCTTTTAGCTTAAATTGATTAGAAATAATCGGTTTCGTTTTAACTCTACCTGCTTCAACCAAATCAATGCTTTCTTGAAAATCCATCCACGTATAGCAGATACTGCCAAAAATATTATATTCTCTGCGAACAGCTGACGATAAGTCAATTAATGCTTTCTGGTGAAAAATACCAGCTAAAGAAAGGCGCCCATTTTTTTTAAGACAATCAAAGCAATTATTAACTACTGCTGGTACACCGGTTGCCTCAATTACAACATCAGCCATTTTGCCATTGGTAATTTCTTTGATGATATTACTTGGATTATCTGTTTTTGCTTTTATTGTGGCATATGCCCCCAACTCTTTTGCAAGTTTTAATCTTCTTTCAACACTAGCCCCAACAATAATTACTTTTTTTGCACCTTCCTGTAAGGCAATTTGTAAAGCGTATAAACCAATTGGACCAGAGCCAAATATTGCAACAACATCATTACTATGAATCGTTGCTTTTTTAACAGGGCGATAGGCAGATGCAATTGGATCAATTGATGCACCATCATCGAAATCAATATTTTCGGGCATTTTATGTAATACTTTTTCTGGCACTTTTACATATTCAGCAAAAGCACCATTTCTATGAATTCCAATTTCCCAAATATTATCACATAATGATTCCAGGCCTTCTTTACAATAATCGCACTTACCACAGGACACTACAAGACCAGGAATGACTTTTTCACCAACCTGGAAATTTAAAACTCTTTCTCCTTTTCCTGCAATTACACCCGAAAATTCATGTCCTGGTATGAGTGGATAATTGACCTTTCGAATACCTTTAAAGATTGGTAAATCACTTCCGCAAATACCAACTGACTTCACTTGGATAAGGACTTCATCTTCTTTTATTTTAGGAACTTCAACCTCTTTTAGAACAAAACCTTCACCAGGCGCATCTTTTACAACTGCCAGCATATATTCCTCCACTAACTCAGCTCATTAATTGTTTCTATAATAATATTTAAGCCTTCCTCTAATTGTTCTTTGGTTATATTTATTGCAGGACAGATACGTATTACTGATTTTCCTGCTTTGGTAATAACAACTCCTCTTTTTGGAATTTCAGTCATAAATTTTTTAATAAGCTCCTCAGCTGGGCTGCCATCGCTATTGATTAACTCTACACCAATCATCAAGCCCATTCCACGAACATCTCCAATTGCAGGAGTATCACTTTTGGCTTTATTCAATTTATCCATAGCAAATTGACCAAGTTTAGCAGCATTTTCTATAAGGTTATCTCTCAGTATTACTTCTAAGGTTTTTTTACCGCAAACACAAGATACCGGGTTTCCACCAAATGTACTTCCATGACTGCCGGCAACCCATTTTTCCATTAAATCTTTTGTTGCGATAACCCCTCCTAAAGGCAATCCTCCTCCAACCGGTTTGGCAAAAGCAATAATATCTGGTTCTATATCATAGTGTTCATATGCAAACATCTTTCCAGTGCGACCAAACCCAGTTTGTATTTCGTCAAAAATTAAATTAGAATCAGTTTGGTTGCAAATTTCTCTCAAACCCTTAATAAATTTTTTGGGTGCAGGAATATACCCTCCTTCTCCTTGTTGGGGTTCAACTAATATACCCGCAAGATCTTCGGGAGGAACTGTATGGTTAATTAATTCTTGAACAATCTCTAAACAAATTTCACTTAATTTGTCCGGGTCATGCACCCCAAAGGGATTTCTGTAGATATTGGGAAATATGGCATGTTGCACTCCCACCATTAGACCGGTCATTCCTTTTCTATAACCTGCATTACTCGCGGTTGCAGCTAATGCTCCTAATGGCCTACCATGAAATCCACTTAAAAATGCAATTACAGTTGGTTTTCTTTTTACCATTCTAGGTATTTTTAAAGCTACTTCCATTGCTTCAGAGCCGCTATTTACAAAAATAACTCTTCCATCTTTCATTGATTTTGGCCCATTTTCTAAAATCATATCAGCTAATTCTAAATTTTCTTTATAGTATCCAATGGAAGAAGTATGCATTAATCTAGCTACTTGTGCCTGTACTGCGCTGACCACTTCCGGATGACAATGCCCAATGTTGCATACACAAATACCTACTGCCATATCAAGATATTTTTTCCCCTCAAAATCATATAAGTAAGAACCCTCTCCTCGATCAAATGCTACCTGAACATAGTGGCCAACTGCATCTGCCATAATTTGATGGTGTTTTTGAATTACTCCCTGCGAATCAAAACTTTTAGGCATTTTAAAAAAATCCTCCTAATTTTTATTTTTAGCATTATACATTAAATTATATATTTATTCCACCTATTTTAAACTTATTTTTTTTAAATTATTTAGATTCCAAGATAAGCCTTTTTTACCTCTGGATTATTTAATAATTCTTTACCTTTTCCTTCTAATACAATCTTGCCATTCTCCAGAACATAGGCACGATTGCACAATTCTAAGGCATGATTTACATTCTGCTCAACTAAGAGCACGGTAATTCCTTGATTTCTAATTTTTCTAATTGTATCAAAAACTCCTTTAACTAAAAGAGGGGCAAGTCCTAATGAAGGCTCATCAAACATCAACAAACTGGGTTTGGCCATCAAGCCCCTTGCTATTGCCAGCATTTGTTGTTCTCCTCCACTTAATGTTCTTGCTAGTTGTTTTTTTCTTTCCTCTAAACGTGGAAAAAGTTGATATACCTCATTCAATGTTTTATCAATTTCTTTGTTTGCATGTGGGACATATGCCCCAACTTCCAAATTCTCTTGAACTGTTAACAAGGGAAATAATTTTCTCCCTTCAGGAACCTGCACAATTCCCTTCTCAACAACTTGATGGGAAGTTATATTACTAATATCCTCTTTTCTAAATTCAATCTTACCATTTTTTTGTTCCATTATTCCTGAAATTACTTTTAACAAAGTAGTTTTCCCGGCTCCATTAGCACCAATAATACTTACAACCTCATCCTCATCAATATGTAATGAAACATCATACAATACCTGTATATCACCATAAAAACTGTTTATTTCTTTTAAATTAAGTAGTGACGACATATTCTTCTCCTAAATATGCTTTTATTACTTTCTCATCTTTTGATATATTTAAAGGGGCATCTTCTGCAATTTTTTTACCATAATTTAAAACCACGACTCTATCTGACAAAGACATCACGACTTGCATAACATGCTCAATTAAAAAAATGGTTAAATTTTTTTCTTTGCTTATTTTCCGAATTAAATTGATGGCCATTTCAGTTTCGGTCGGAGTCAAACCAGCCATTGTTTCGTCCAATAATAATAATTTAGGTTTAGTGGCAAGAGCTCTTGCTATTTCCAGCCTCTTTCTATCAGCTATAGTAAGACTTTTTGCCAGCATGCTTTTTTTGCTAATTAGACCAGAAAATTTCAAGATATCACGGGCTTCACACTCAGCTTCTGTTATATTTGCACTTTTTAATAATGCGCCAACAGTTACATTATAAAGAACTGTTCTATTTAAAAATGGTTTAACAACCTGAAAAGTTCTACCTATCCCTTTTTTACACACATCATATGGTTTTAAATTCCTTAAATTTGTACCCTGAAAAAGCATCTCCCCCTCATCAGCGGGATAAACACCTGTCAACAAATTAAATATTGTGGTTTTACCAGCACCATTGGGACCAATTAGACTTACTATTTCACCTTCATTAAGTTCTAAATTAAATTTATCTACAGCTTGCAAACCACCAAAGTTTTTACTTAAATTTTGAATGCTTAGTAAAATCATTTTACAAATTCCCTTTCTTCATTAATAAATTACCTAAGTTTATCTATTCCTCTTGGGTAAAAAAGCCGTTCAAAAATACTAATCAATCCTCCTGGCATATACAGCATAACTAAAATAATTATGCTACTATATAACATCAAATGGATTCCGAGAAAACGACTTCCTGATAAATACATTCTTGAAATCTCTGCTAAAGGAACTAATATAAAAGAACCCAAAATTGGGCCAAATAAAGTTCCTCTTCCACCAATAATAGCAATAAACGCAATTTCAAACGATAAAACCATAGAAATAATTCCAAGAGGATAAATATACAATATTAATTGTGCATAAAAAGTCCCTAAAATTCCCATAAAGAAAGCGCTTATTGCTAAAGCTATTAGTTTTTGATAGGTAACATTTACTCCCAATGATTCGGCTGCTTCCTGATCTTCTCCTCCTGCAACTAAATAGAAACCTAATTTAGATTTTTGTATCTTATAACTAATAAATAATATTAACAATACAAAAAATAAAATTACATAATAATAATATACTTTGCCCCCAAATTGAAATAATATGGGAGCATGCCCTTCTAAGGGAATTAATAACCCTCTTGCTCCATTAACTTTAATTCCAAATATTTCATTTGTATTCTCCACAACCATTCTAATTGACTCTACAAAGGCAATTGATGCTAATGCATAATAAGCACCATGTAGTTTAAATGTTGGGATTCCAATTATTAAAGCAATAAGGGCGCTTACAATACCGCCAATAATCATGCCTATCCAGGGGCTCAATCCGCTATTAATAAACAATAAAGTAGATACATATGCCCCAACTCCAGCATAAGCAGCATGCCCTAAGGGCAAAACACCTGCAAATCCTCCCACAAAATTCCAACTTAATGTAAGTCCAGCATACCATAGAATAAGTATCATAATTTGAAGCCAATTGGCACTTTTAATAAAAATAGGAATACATAATAGAATTATTAATATCAAAATTCCAAAAATATATAAACTACTTTTTGCTGAAACAGATTTTTTGCTAGAACTGTTTATCATTTTGCTAAACTCCTTTTATGTTTACCCTTCTTTTTCAAAGCCAAATATCCCAGAAGGTCTTATGAATAATACTATTAAAAAAATTATATATATTAATGCTGCTGCCCATGTCATGGAAAAATACTGTCCAGCTAAGGATTCAATAACCCCAACAATTATTCCACCCAGTAATGCACCCGGAACACTTCCCAGTCCTCCCAAAACAACAATTACAAAAGCTCTTATATCGAAAACATCTCCGGCAAAAGGGTGTACGTAAAAAAGAGGTATTAAAACAGTCCCTGCAATTCCTACAGCAACAATACCAACTCCAAAAGCAATATTGTAAATTCTAAATACATTTATCCCCATTAACCTGGCTGCTTCCCTATCCTGGCCAGTAGCTCTAATTGCTCTTCCTAACCTTGTTGTTTTCAGGAAACGGTAAAGAGTATAAGTTGAAATCAGGCTAATAATAAATGCATATAATAAAGGTTTGGAAACTAATATACTACCCAGAGAAAATGTAGTTCCACTATAAATTGTCTCGGCAGATCTGAAATTTGCTCCAAAAAGCAGAAGAAAAAAATTATTAAAGAAAATCCATAATCCTGCTGTTAACAATAGAACACCAACTGGTTCTCTAACATCTGCTTCTTTCTTCAAAATTGGATTTACCAGCAAATCTTGCGTAAAATATCCCAAAAGATAAGCCACTGGAATAACAACAATCAGGGATAGATAAGGGTCAATCCCGGTCAATTCAACCACCCAGTAAGCTGCATACATCATCATCATAAGATGAGTACCATGGGCAAAATTTATAACTTTCATTACTCCAAAGATTAATGTTAATCCCAATGCAGTTAGCCCATATATTCCACCCATTAAAACACCATTAAGTAAAGCGTCTAAAAATACCATTGTATCATTCCTTTCTTTCAAGCATCTAAAACCAAGCATGTTAGTGAAAAATACCTTTATTATAAAGATATTCTTCACTAACATGCACTGTCTCTAACAAGATTTTTTTATTAGGAAATGCTATTCCCTTTCATCCCAAGTAGGAACTGGCCAAACAATCTCGGCTCCAGGCAAAGCTAATTCATTAGGGTAAACTACAATTCTTTCCTCATTCATAGTCTGTATCATTACTCCTCTTGCATGAATATTCTGACCATCAGGCCCAAAATCTACACCATAAGGAGTAATAATCCCTTTTTGACCAGGAATCATATAGATATTAGCAATTACTCTTCTTAAGTCCTCAGAATCTGTACTTTGGGCAATTTCAAGAGCTTTAGCTAAAACATATGTAGAAGTATAACATTTTATGCAATCATCACTCATATTGTCACCATATATTTCCTTGTACTTAGTGTTTGTTTCTCTGGCAATTGGTAAATCAATATCAGGAGATGTTTCAGCTAAATCAAAATAGAAATTGCCAGCTGCTCCTACATTTTCTAAAAACACCGGGTCTGCATGGCCGCCAGCAGTAGTGACATATGCTTTGATGTTAATTTTCTGTTCGGCAATTCCTTTAGTAAGAAGAATAGCATCAGATGTATATGAAGCAAAAAGCAAAGCATCTGGTTTCGCAGCATTAATCTTAGAAACTACCGGCCTTAATGAAGGAGAGTTGGCTTGATACTTTTCGTCTAAAATAACTTCAAAGCCATATTCTTCAGCATAATGTCTCCAAGTTTCCCCAGCAGATTCTCCCCAATCTGTATTTTCATATATTAAACCAAGTGTTTTAACCGGGTCACCTGTAAGTTTACCCATCCGATCTAAAAATGAAATCTGTTCACGACTTGCTAGGGCAGAGGTCAAACAAAGTCTAAAAGTATATTCAAATCCACGTTCAGTAATAGTTGGTAGATAAGATGAAGGTACAATATAAGGAATTTTAAACTGTTCTGCAACCTGTGTACTGGGATATGTAACACTACTCTGATATGCACCCATAATTGCTACTACATTGTCTTTTGTAATTAACCTTTCTGCCTGTGTCATTCCAACCTTGGGGTCTCCACCACTATCAGCAACAACTAATTCCAGTTTTTTACCACCTAAAGACTGTATCCCGCCACTTTCATTAATTTCCTCAACAGCTAATTTGTGACCATTTAAAGAATTCACACCTATAGGGGCAGCTGGACCACTCAAAGGTAGTAAAATTCCAACCTTTATAGTATCTTCAGCATATATTGACATATTTGAAACACAGAGCATCAAAACTATTGATATTAATAAAATAATTGATAAAATTCTTTTATTCATTTTTACTCCTTTTTTTATAAATTAAGAGTTTTAATTATCGCGATTTAAACCAAAATTAATATTTATTATTAATGTATCAATCTCCCCCCTTCCACATATATCGTTTGACCAGTAATGTAGTCAGATAAACGAGATGCCAGAAAAAGAGCAACACCTGCTATGTCCTCAGGTGTACCCAATCGACCCATTGGTATTTCATTTAGGATAAAATCATATTTTTCCTTATTGCTCAACAATGATTTGGTAAGTTCAGTTAATAAATAACCTGGTCCAATAGCATTAACGTTAATTTTATATTTTGCCCATTCCTTTGCTAATACCTTTGTCAAGGAAACTAATCCTGCTTTGCTGGCAGAATAAATAGATAATGTGGAATGCCCTATTTCTGCATCATCAGAAGCAGTATTAATAATCTTGCCACCTCCACTTTCCATCATTTTTTTAGCAACTTCTTGGGCAACAAAAAAGGCACCTTTTAAATTTATATCAATAATTCTATTCCATTCATCTTCATTGTATTCTATTGCTAATTTCCTTATATTTACTCCTGCATTATTAAGCAATATATCAATTTGTCCAAATTCTTCTACTAAACTACAAACCATCCTGTAAATATCTTTAGTGCTGGAAATATCCACCCTTACTGGTTTTGCTATTCTGTTTTCTCTAATAAGTTCATGAGTAACCAATTCAGCTTTTTCAATATCAATATCTGCAATAATTACTTTTGCTCCGCATTCGGAGAATGCATATGCAAATTCTTTTCCAATTCCGCTAGCTCCTCCAGTTATTAAAACAATCTTTCCACTAAAATTAAAAGAATTCTTATACTTTATAGTCAAAACAAACCCTTTCTTTAATTGTTTAATATTTTAAATTAAATTGTAAAAAATAAATTATAAATTATAATGTATTATTTGAAATAATATCACTACAGGAAATATGTTGTCAATGGACTTAAGCTTAACTTTTCTAACTTTAGATAAATTTTAATCCCTGTTTTTTTTGTAATTGCCTGTTTTCTATTTTGTTATATATTTATTAGGATGATTTCTTTATTTTAAGTCCAATATAGAAAGTGATTAACTTGAAGCAGCAGTATCAATTGCTTTAAACAACTTACCAAAATATATGTTTTTAAGATTAACAATGTCATCAAAGAAAATAATATTTATTACAAAATGTAAGATTTATTAGTTTTAAGCTCAATGATTAAAGTTTTTTAAGGTTTTTCTAAATTTTTTCTTTTTCGTTTATTAATATTTCCCATTGTTTTAATAATTTATCCAATTCATTATTGGTTTGATATAAATCAATTTTAAGCTCTTGAATCCTGATTGAATTCTTAAGTATTTCTTTATGGCATAATAGCTTCTCAATGTGAATTTTTTGTTTGTCTAAATAACTAATCCTGTCTTCCAGTGGCTGTAACTCTTTTTCTATTTCCTTTATTAGTTGATATTTTCGATTCCGTTGTGATGCCTGAATCTTTCTTCTTTGTTTTTCAAATAAGCTTTGCTTTAACTTTTTCTTTTTTGTTGAAAATTTGGCTACATCTTGATTTTCCTTTTCCAGAATTTTTTGACGCTTTTGAATGAAATAGGAGTAATTTCCGGGATAAATATAAATTTTGCCTTCTCTTATCTCTACTATCTTTTTTGTAAGCTGGTCCAGAAAAAATCGGTCATGAGAAACAATAAGAATAGTTCCCTGGTACTGCATTAATGCATAATGAAATATATTTTTAGTTGTTACATCCAGGTGATTTCCAGGTTCATCCAAAATAAGAAAATTTGATTCCTCTAATAACAATTTCGCCAGCGCCAGGCGGGACTTCTCTCCTCCTGATAATTGACACACCAATTTGTAAATGTCATCACCGGTAAAAAGAAAAGAACCCAATAGATTCCTCTTTTCCTGGTCTGATAATCTTGTTCCGTTTTTATCAATTTCTTCCCAGACCGAATGTTGATAATTTAAATTTTGCGCACTTTCCTGGGAAAAAAAGGCAATTTTAACCCGGTAACCCCAATCAACCAGGCCTTCTTCTGGAGATTCGACTCCACTGATAATCCTTGATAAGGTGGACTTTCCGGCACCATTAATACCAGTTAAGGCAATCCGCTCCCCTCGATGTATGGTAAAATTTACACCCTGAAAAACTATTTTCTCACCATACTTATGGCCAACACTTTTTAAGGTAACTACATCTTCTCCACTTCTGGGGGTAGAGGCAAACCTGAATTTAACTCGCTGCAGAGATTCTTTTTTTTCCACAGGCTTAAGCTTATCCAGCATCTTAATCCTGCTTTGAACCTGAGCTGCCTTGGTAGCTTTATAACGAAATCGTTCAATAAAGTTTTCCAAGTGTTCTTTTTTTTCTTGTACATGTTTCTGCTGCTTTTCTGAGAGTTCCTTACGCTTATCTTTTTCTGTTAAGAAAAAACTATAGTTTCCTTTGTAAAAGGTCAGCTTTTGTTCGTCTAATTCAGTAATCTCTTTAACAATTTTATCCAAAAAATAACGGTCATGAGATATAACTATCAGGGTCCCTGTGTAACTTGCCAACCAGTTTTCCAACCATTCCAAACTTTCAGTATCCATGTGATTTGTAGGCTCATCCAGTAATAATATTTCTTTATAGCTAATGAGCAATCCGGCTAACACTATCCGCATTTTCCATCCTCCTGAAAAAGAAGAACACGGTTTTAGCCAGTCCTGTTCGCTAAACCCTAATCCCTTAATCACGCTTTTTGCTCTTGCTTCAAAGCTATAACCACCCTTAGCCTCAAACTGATAAGATATTTTTTCGTAATTCTCTGAGATGCTCTTAAAATCAATATCTTTGGAATTTGTTCTTGATAATTTATCCTGATATTGGTTCATCTTATTTTCCAGGTGAACAATTCCAGCGGTTTCTTTTAAATAATCTCTTAATAGATAATCTGATAGTATAATAAGATCCTGGGGCAGATATCCTATATCTTGTTTCTCCGGCAAAATAACATTACCTTCATCAGGCTCATGCTGGCCTATTATGATTTTAAAAAGGGTAGTTTTTCCGACCCCGTTATCACCAATTAAACCTATCCTGCTGCCTGTTGGAACCTGCCAATTTAAATTATTGAAAAGCATCTTATCTGAAAAATCAACTTTAATGTTTTTTAATATAATCATCTTAAAAGACTTCCTGTAATATTTCTATATCATACAACAGTTAATATTTTTCGCTCCTGCATATCGCTCCAGGCAAAGTAATGTTCTTTCCATTGCTTCCTGCAAGGGATCTCTGCCATTAAAATCGATTATGGCAATCAGGACACTCTCGGTTTTAGCCGTAATCATTGACCGTTTAGAATCACTGGTAGGGCTGCCAAAAGGGCCAATCTTATCCCTGAAGACAGGTAAATTTTCAATATTCATTAAGCCCCTGCCAATAGCCTCATAAGTTTCAGATGTCTTACCGATATCAAAGATTACAGGTTCTGCTAACTGTTTACAATCATAACATCCTATGGAAAATTGAGAAGATATGGAAATAAAATTTATAATATCCACAATATTATTGACCCTGTACAGCTCTTTACCGCTGACAACTCTTCTCAACAAAGCCTCAGCTGAACACCGGTAACGCGCTGGTTCTTTCCCCAGTGCACGATAAGCTTCTCTGGTATGTCTGATAACAGGCAATTCGGTTATTTGGTTCATATCAAGAGAAGCCCGGGTATGGTATGTAATTTTCTCTATTTCACTCCAGAGAAATTGGTTATTTTTTTGATATTTTACCTCTGCTTGAATCAAGCCCAGCCTGGTACCGGAACACAATTGGCTTAATTTATAGGATATTTCAATTTTAACCATAAATAATCCTTTCAAATTTTATAATTTCAAGCATCGCTTTTTATTAGGATTAATCCTCTATCTAATTAAATATATAATAACATATATAAATACAATGATAACATAAGGGATTATTTGGGTTTCTAATTTCCAGGTCAATTTTTTCTATACATAATTAAGATATATTTTAATCAATATGTTGATTAAAAAAATTATGGCAAAAGGCAGGCAATACAAAAGCAGCACGGTGAATCTCTTTATGGTAATATTTTAAAGGAGGTAATTGATTTGCTTTCCTTGTTTTAAAATCTTCAACAGGATGATATTTTTTTGAACAAAAACTAAAACCAATCATTCCACTGGGATAAGTAGGTACCATGGTGTAATAATAAAAACTTTTTGGGAAAATTCTTTTTATAAAATTAAAAGTAGATTTTATAAAATCAATATGCCAGAAAAGGGATTCTAATTGTGTAACTGCAATCCCATCTTCTTTCAGGGATTTAAAAAGGGATTTGTAGAAATCTTCGGTAAAAAGAGTTGTCCCCGGACCAATAGGGTCAGAGGAATCGACAATAATTACATCATATTGGTTTTTTCTATTTTCCAGGAAATTTGCTCCATCCTCATAAAATATATGCACTTTCTCATTGTCAAAACTTTTTGCTAATTTGGGGAAATATTCCCGGCATATCTCAATAACTTTTTTATCAATTTCGCAAACATCTACTCTCTTCACCTGAGAATGTTTGATAATTTCACGGACAGTTCCGCCATCTCCTCCACCAATTACTAAAATATCCTTTGGTGATGGGTGAACACACAGGGGCACATGTGCAATCATCTCATGATAACCTGGTTCATCAGCTTCGGTTAGCATAATAATGCCGTCATTTACTAATACTTTACCAAAAGCTGGTGTATTTACTACACATATTTCCTGAAAAGGTGAAACGACTTTTTTCAGGACATTATCTCCTTTTATCTGAAGATAACGTCCTTTTTCTTTTTCGTATTGATCTCCAAACCATAATTCTAACTTGCTCAAAGTACTTATTTCCTTAAAATATAGTGAATTTTAATATCTTTTGCCTGAAAAAACTTTTGAGTAAAATCAGCAGCTACCTGGGGATCGTAAAATTTACAGCTAAAGATATCAATATAGGCATTGTTTGTCAAATTAGCGAAATGCCCTGAGATTAGAGAGGTCTCTATTAATTGAGTCATAGAATATCCGGCAACTCTCTCATCTTCCCCAAAATTAACAACTTGAGTATCACCAAATTTTTTCATTTCAATTAATTCACATAATTCATCTACATAACGCTTAATTGCATCTGCATCCCTAATTGTATCAGGGTTACAGTTATGTAAGTCAATACTGGTGAGCAAGCCCCATATGTTTTCTTTTAAATAATAGTCTTTCTTGCATTTTTTTTCTATTTCTTTTAATTTTTCCATTATTTTAATAAACCCCCGCTTTTGGAGATATTTTTTTATCTATTTTAATCGGAAAACGAATGTTCCCTCTTCTCATTTCTGTTACCGATACAGTCTTTACATCCAGTTCTTTTTCAATATGATCTAATGCTTTTTGACTATCAACACTCTGGCCACATGTAAAAATATCCAGAGCAGCATAACCATATTCCGGCCAGGTATGAATAGTAAAATGAGACTCGGCAATAATTATCACACCACTTACTCCCTGGGGAGCAAATTGATGAAAAGATGTTTCTAAAGCTGTGGCTCCGGAAACATAAACTGCTTCTTGCAACACCTTTTTCAATTTACCTAGATCATTCAGTTTTTCTGAATCACAATCATATAGTTCTACTAAAAGATGATTTCCCAAATAATCCATTTTTTAGACCCTCTTTCCCCCATAAAAATTATCAACGAACTAACATAAAATAACAGAAAATTTTCTAAAAATCAATCTTTTTTTAGAAGAAATATTTTATTTTTCAGGAAGCTTTTAAAGAAGCTCTGTTCAGCTCCTTCAGGCGCTTATATACTCCCTCATTCAGCTAAATCTAACGCCAATTCTATCATTTCATCAAAGGTCTTTTCTCTCTCAGTTGACGTGGTTTCTTCGCCGGAAATTAAACTATCACTTACCGTTAAAATTGATAGAGCCATTACTTGAAATTTTGCTGCAATTGTATAAAGGGCCGCTGTTTCCATTTCTATGGCAAGTGCACCATAATCTGCCCAGAGCTTCCAATGATTAGGATCATCATGATAAAACATATCGGTTGTAAGAACATTTCCAATTTTTACAGATAAATTTCTCCGGCCTGCAATAGATACGGCTTTTTGCAAAAGCTCATAACTGGCAGTTGGTGCATAATCCTTTCCACTAAAACGAATCTTATTTATACCAGAATCAGTAGAAGCACTCATTGCCAATACAATATCCCTTACTTTTACTTTGGGTTGAATTGCACCACAACTTCCGATTCGAATTAAGTTATTTACCTGGTATTGATTAATTAATTCATGGAGGTAAATAGATATTGAGGGTATTCCCATACCAGTTCCCTGAACAGAAACCAATTTACCCTGATAATGTCCTGTGAAACCATACATTCCCCTTACCTGGTTATAACAATACACTTCCTCCAGATAATTTTCAGCGATATGCTTCGCTCTCATCGGGTCCCCTGGCAATAAAACAGTCGGAGCAATATCTCCTGCCTCAGCTCCAATATGTATACTCATCTTAACCTCCTTTTTTGGTTCATATTAAAATATTTATTATATTAACAACTTAGTATATTTATATATACTGCAAAATTATCATGTTTGGGAAATGAATTCAATTTATTTTATCAATTTTATATTTTTAAACTAGAAATAAATCTTTCCTTACTGAATAACAAATAAAGAAATTGCTGCCTGTTTTACTGTTAGCGTCTTTTCTATCAGCTTAGAGATCGTCACATACCTACCAAGTTGTTTTTGAGACATTGGGTAATATACCTCTTTATTCATAGTGACATTTTATCAAGATAATTAACAAGGTGACATTATCACAAAATAATCACAAAAATTTTTAAATTCCCCCTTGACATATTAAATATCAGTGTTATAATATTCTCTGGTTTGAAGAAAATAAACCATTAAATATTCTTTTCATTTTTATACCTCCTTTCAAACCCGCTTTGTTTTATAGCAAAGCGGGTTTTTTATTTAACCTTGTAATGATTGATAATTAAAGTTAACATTTAATCAAAAACAAAAAAAGACAGGGTATGTAACCCTGTCTTTTTTTGTTTTTCTTATATTATATTTTCTTGTATTTACTGTTCATATTTCCACAATTTGTGTATATTGCAGTACTCTCTGACTTTTTGCAACCCTTTTACATCTTCAAATTCCGCTTCCGGAGCATCCCCCGGTTTTAGGAATTTTTTACATGAGCCTTTATCAGTGATAACCTGTATCCACTCTATATAGTGCTTTTCTTCCATGGGGTGAAGGGTAGAACCAACTACTACTTTAACACCCTTTTCAGTTTTTTCAACAACCGGTACATGTTTTTCAGTAGCCTGTTCAGCTGTCTGCTCTTCCATTAGCTCCATAGGTTCACCACAACAGACCAACTCACCTTTACCACCATGTAGAACTTCTACAATATTTCCACAAATATTACATTTATATATTTCAAATTTTTCAACCATTTTCACCACTCTCCTTATGATTTTTTATAGCAAATCCAACAATTGAGACACTAAAATTTAGATCAAGCCCATATCTTCAGATAAAGCTTCTAAATCTTCTTCGTGCTCAACTTCGTCTTCTAAAATACTTAGAGCCATATGATAGGTTATAGGGTCTTTATCTTTGACCATTTCTGATAGCTTTTGATAGACATCAATAGCACATTGTTCGCCTTTGATGTTTTGTTCAAGTAATTTTTTTACATTAGGGTCATTGGGTGCTTCATATCCACAGTTAGTAGCTTTATACCATTCTTCCGGACTTAAAATAGGGGTACCACCTAATTGCAGAATACGTTCAACCAACATGCCTGCATGCTCCAGCTCTTCAGTGGCGTGCTCTTCCAACTCAGCAACCACTGCACCCCTCATCGGTCCCTTGGCAACTTTTGCTCCAATCCAATATTGATAATAAGCCAGCCATTCGTCTGCCAATGCTTTATTTAACTCCTCAATTAATTCATTAACATCCACACCTACTATTTCTCTTCCTCTTGTTCCCATAATGTTCCTCCTTATTTTTATTATTTATTTTCAACCAGGTAACAAATTCGCGTCTCTATAATTGATTTTTAATCTTTCCTTTTTAGACATTCGGGACAAATTCCTTCCAGAATAATTTCCTGATTATATACTTTAAATCTTTTTTTAATATCTTCCGGTATTTTAATATTATCATACTCCGGGGACTCAAAATCAATAATCTTCTTACATTCTAAGCAACGAAAATGATAATGTTGCTTTAAATCAGCATCATATCTCCTTGGACCGTAACCGCTTTCTACCATCTTTATAAGACCATTTTCAAGAAAGCAGAGCATTGTTCTGTTCACGGTGTCAAAAGAAATATTTGGAAACTGTTTTCTCACCGTCTTATATACTACTTCAGCACTGGGATGTGATTTTGTATTAACAAGGCAACAAAATATACTCAGTCGCTGTGGTGTAATCCTCAGTCCCTTTTCCTCTAATTTTTCTTTACAATACAAATATGTGTCTTTCATTTATATCATCTACTTTTATAATATTTTATATTTTTTATTAATATTTAATTTTTAAAAAGAAAAGAATTTATTTTACTTTTGTAAATATTACTATATAGTAATAATTACTATTTGTCAATATAAAACATAAAATTATAATACAAATAAATTTGAAAATTTTTTATTTAGTAGTATGCTATAAAGTAATGGATTAAAGAAAGATAATTTTATTATGAATAAAAATCAAAAAAATATGCAATTAAAGCTTAGCCTTCTGGGACATGCCTATAATGATTCTTATCATTTTATCATACCTTTACTTTTGCCTTTTTTCCGTCAGGAATTTTCTTTCACATACCTGCAATCAGGTCTTATTTTGACAATTCATGTGGCACTTCGTTCAATTTTTTCTTTAGTTTTTGGCTCATTAGGTGACCATTTCAATCACAAACATCTATTTATTGCTTTTGGATTCATTTTATCTTCCATACTCCTGGGAAGTGTAATCTGGGTAAGCAGCCTGCCATTAGTAGTGACAGCTTTACTTCTAATGGCCATAGGCGTTTCTACTTTCCACCCTCTCGCCACGGCTATGGTAGGGGAAAAAGCCAAACCGGGTAAACAGGGTCATGATCTTAGTTTTTTTAATGCAGGGGGCACAATTGGTTTATCCATAATGAGTCTCTTATTTGGATGGCTGGTTCAACTATGGGGATGGAGAATGGCTTGTCTGATTATTTCGTTACCTGGATTTTTATTAGGCTGGGGATATATTCAATTAAAAAATGAAGTACCGGTGCATGATAGCACTGAAACTAAATTAACTTATAAAAGCCTTTACATTATATTGTTTACCGCCCATGGCTTACGAAACCTGGGAACATGGGCTATATTATCCTTCCTGCCAACTTATGCCACTGATTACATCGGTTTAAGGCCAGCTTTATCAGCCTGGGTCATCAGTATATTTTTTGTTGGTGTATTATCTGGAAATTTATCAATAAGCAATATAATTGATCAGAAAAGCCCTCTTAAATTTGTTAATTTTGCAACCATTTCGGCTGCGCTTCTTATTTTTACCCTTACCTATTCTACTATACCTATAGTAACGGGTCTACTGGTTTTTTCCATTGGGCTATCACAGGGATTCTATTTCCCTGCTCAGAATACCTGGCTTACCCGGGTTAGCACTAATAAGACTCGTGGAAAACTCTTTGGTTTTACAATATTTGTTGAAGGAATTTCTGCAACTATTGCACCTTCTCTTTATGGCTGGCTGGCAGATAATTTTGGATTGGTTTTTGCTTATCGCCTGGCATCAATTCCAATTTTGATTGGTTTCTTTTTTTATATAATACTTTATTATATGGTAAAAACATCTAAAAATACCCGTTTAAGAAATACTATAGCTTTATCTTAACAACTTCTGCCTAGCCTAACATTTATAAAATTACTACAAAATATTATCTAAAATAAGTAAAATATAATATAATGAATAAGTATGATAAAAAATAAATTATTAATTTTATAACTCTATAGAATGCTATGGCCTAAATCATAGTAAATTGCAAAATTTGTTTTATATTTTAATATTAAGATTTTAGTATTTTTAGGAATTTATTTATGGAGGAAAAATTGCTTAAAAACAGACTTTTATATAATTATGATGTTCAGGTAATATTTTTTGTATTAATTCTAACATTAGTCTGTTTTTGCTTTTGCACTGAACTTGTCTTTGCAGAAAACCAGTCTCTTGAAGAGCTTTATTTCGAAGGAGTCCAATTTTTAGATAGTGATGAACATGCACGGGCTATTAATATCTTTCGGGAAATACTTAATATCAATCCTGACCATTCGGAATCCCATTTTCAATTAGGCCAAATATATCGCTTAACCAACCAGCCTGAAAAAGCAAAAATATACTACCAGAATGCTATTAATCTAAAACCAGGCTATCTATCAGCATATTATAACCTGGGATTAGTAGAGTTAGAATTGGAGGAGTATTCTAATGCTCTCAAATCATTAATAGAAACAATTAGGATTGCCCCTGATTTCTCTGATGCACACTACAGTTTAGGGTTAACCTATTTAAAAACAGAAAATATAAATCTGGCAATTGATTCTTTTAATCAGTCTTTACAGCTTACTCCAGGTGATTATCACTCTTATTATGGTTTGGGGCTCTGCTATAAGGAAATAGGAGAATTTGAGCAAGCCATTCAATCATTAAACCAAACACTGGAAATTAAGCCAGATTATGGGCCAGCTTTTCATGAATTAGGCCTTATCTATAAAAATATAGAACGATACTCAGAAGCAATCAGCGCTCTGGAAAGAGCTGCTCACTATTTAACTGAAGAGGCTGCTCAAATCTATTTCCAAATAGGAACAATTCATCAGAAACTTGAAAATGCTGAGCAGGCCATAGAATCTTTCGAAAAAGCAATCCAAAATAATGAAGAGTTTGTTGACGCATATTATTTTCTGGGCTGGCTCTATAATCAAACCGCACAATTTGAACAGGCAATTGAAGCCTATCAGAAGGTTGTTGAGCTAAATCCTGATTATACCCACCTTTTTTATAATTTAGGCTGGGTATATAACGAAGCCAATCAGTACCAGGACGCTATTAGGGCCTTCGAAAAAGCAATCGAGCAATCTCCTGATGATGCAGATGCGCATTATGCATTAGGCTGGACTTACGGAAAAATTGAAGAATATGAAAATGCGAATAAGGCATTTCTACAAACCATCCGTCTTGAGCCTGATTATATTTACGCTCATTATGGATTAGGAGTAAGCTACTTAGCCCTGGGAGAAAGGGGTCTGGCCCTTGAAGAGTACAAAATTTTAAAAGAGCTTGATAATGATATAGCAGATTTATTATTTGACCAAATTTACCCATAAATAGTAGAATTTAATAAATATATTTTTATGGATTTATTTATGGATAATTTTAATTCTTTATAATTTTTAAATATTTTGAGTACAAACCCTTAGTTAACAGGATATCTCAAACAAAAAGGAATGTGATGTTTAATAACTTTTTTCAAGAGATTTATTTTAATAACCGTGTTATTGATTATATGATAGCTGTTGCAATTTTTCTATTTGCAATAGTCGTCATAACAGTATTAAAAAATTTTCTTATTAAAATGCTAAAAACCTTTGCAAGAAAACGTTCAACAAATATTGACGCTAAATTTGTAAATACATTTCAAGAAAAAATCAAACCCTTTATTAATCTGCTATATTTTGGGGGTTTTTACCTGGGTTTCCATCAACTAAATATACCTGCTTTTTTAGAAAGATTTGTCAATATATTTATTGTTGCCCTGCTTATATTCTACGGTGTAAGGTTTATAATATCCATTCTTTCTTATTCTTTAGAGAATTACTGGATTAAAAAAGAAACAGATTCCACCCGCATAACCGCAATGAGAGGAATTGAAACTTTTTTAAAAATTATCCTGTGGTCTATTGCTGTTATCATTCTCCTGGACAATATGGGAATACAGGTCTCCGCCCTGGTAGCCGGTCTTGGCATCGGAGGTATTGCAATTGCCCTTGCTGCCCAAAATATTTTAGGAGACTTATTCAGTTATTTCATAATTTATTTTGACCATCCTTTCGAAATAGGAGATTTTGTCATTATTGATAGCTATCTGGGTACTATAGAAAATATAGGTATAAAAACCACGCGGATCAGGAGCCTGGGTGGAGAGGAGATTATTTTTTCCAACACCGATTTGGTTAACTCCCGCCTGCGTAACTATAAAAGAATGAGAAAAAGAAGAGTTCTCTTTAATTTTGGTGTTATCTATCAAACCACGACAGAGCAATTGAAAGAAATACCTGCTATTATTAGTGATATTCTAAATCAAATATCCGGGGCAACACTGGACCGTGTCCATTTTTCTTCCTATGGAAACTTTAGTCTCGATTTTGAAGTAGTTTATTATGTAAATAGCAGAGACTACAACAGATACATGGATATTCAACAGGAAATTAACTTCAAAATGAAAGAGGAATTTGAAAAAAGAGGAATTGAATTTGCCTACCCCACACAAACTCTATTTCTGGAAAAAGGAGATACAAAAGAAAAACTGTAGATATAATATATAATTTTTATATATCTAACTCATAAAAGGAGGATATCGTGCAAGCATATTTATTTATTGCAGCTTTTATTGCCGTGTTAGCTGTTATATTTGCCTTACAGAATGCTGTACCTGTTACAGTTAGTTTTATTATCTGGAGGGTAGAAAGCTCTTTGGCCTTAATCCTTATCATTACTTTTATTGCCGGTTTGACTACCAGCTTTCTGTTTAATACATTGACCCGTATCAGGAGAACACGGTCTGACTCTGATCAGAAAAAGAAAATAAATGGGCAAATAAAACAGGAATCTACCGAAGCTAATAGAAATAAACAATAATAAAAAATTGTAAAATAATAAAAAAGGGGTATCTCTATTGCCAAAATTTTTTAAAAAAAGAAGCAAATCAGCAGGCTTGGCTCCGGGAACACTCGTTCACATCGGTGAAAGATTAATGGAAAAACCAAAAATATCAGTTATTGATTATTCTCCCGATCAATTTGAAGAAAAAACTGTGAAAACTATTGAAGAATGTATGGCTTATCAGGAAAAACCAACTGTTACCTGGATTAATATCGATGGTATTCATCAAGCCAATACCATCGAACAAATTGGCCATTCCTTCAACATACATCCTTTAACCCTGGAAAATATTATGAATACCGCTCAAAGACCAAAAATAGAATATTTCCCCGGTTATATTTTTATCACTTTAAAAATGATGTATTGGAGTGAAGATTCACAAGAAGTTGGTATAGAACATATTAGCCTTATTTTAACTGACCATACAGTCCTATCCTTTCAGGAAAGAGAAGGTGATGTTTTTAACACAGTTAGACAAAGAATAAAAAATACGACTGGTAAAATAAGAAAAAGCGGCGCCGATTATCTTATTTATGCACTACTTGATTCTATTGTTGACCAATATTTCCTGATATTGGAAAAATTAGGAGATAAAACAGAGCTATTAGAAGATGATCTAATTAACCAACCTTCTTCGGAGAATCTTCAGATTATTCACCAGGGTAAAAGAAATTTAATATTTTTAAGAAATGCAGTCTGGCCTCTCAGGGAAGTTGTGAATAAACTAGAAAAAGATGAGTCTAAATTAATTAAAAAATCAACCAAATTATTCTTACGGGATGTTTACGACCATACCATACAAGTTATCGAAACAGTGGAAGCACTAAGAGATATGGTATCCGGTTTAATGGATATATACCTATCCAGTGTAAGCAATAAGATGAATGAGGTCATGAAAGTATTAACGATCATTGCCACCATTTTTATCCCATTAACCTTTTTGGCAGGTGTCTATGGAATGAATTTTCATTATATGCCCGAATTATCCTGGAAATGGGCTTATCCTGTTATACTTTCTGTTATGTTTATTATTGGAACAGGTATGTATTTCTTTTTTAAAAAGAAAAAATGGCTATGACAGGATTAGCCTTTCTGTTGCTTTTTATTAGAATAAGATTCTTATTTCTTATTCTTGCTGGAAGTCTTTTTCTTGCTACTACTATCTTCGTTTTTTTTCTTCTTAGTTTCTGAGGCCTTAAATTTTGTAATCAACTGGTCAATTTTTTTATTTTCCCCCACCAGAATAAGATTTTCATTTTCACTAACAGTATGCCTTTCAGTAGGTGAAAAAGTGAATTGATTGCCCCTGCGAATCGCCAATAATGTTACCCCGTATTTGCCCGGCAAATCCAGCTCGCCTAAAGTTTTTTCACAAAAAACAGGCAAGGCTGCTATCTCGATAAGGCTATATTGCTGAGATAATTCCATGTGATTTTTTATATTGGGCATGATTAAGCTTCTGGCAATTCTGACACCTTCATCTCTTTCCGGATATACAACTCTATCAGCACCAATTTTTTCCAGGACCCTTCCATGCAAAGAACTATTGGCTTTAGTGATGACATGTTTTAGCCCTATCTCTTTTAGCATAATAGTAATTAGTATACTTGCTTCTAAATCTGTTCCCAGGCTAACAATAGCAGCATCAAAATTTTTAACCCCCAGTTCTTTTAAAACCTTCTCATCAGTGATATCAACTTTAACCGCTTTAGTTATAACATCTTTTATCAAATCAACCTTCTCCATGTCATTGTCTACCCCTAATACTTCATGACCAAGTTCAACTAAAGTAGTAGCAACTGCCGAACCAAAGCTGCCTAAACCAAATATTACAAATTGTTTCATTCTCCTTCTCCCTTCTTTTTAAAAAAGAATAGATTTAACCAACCATAACATGCCCTTCAGGATATTGTATTGATTCCGGATGCCTGTCAATAATTAAGGACAATGCCAGTGAAAGCGGTCCAAGCCTGCCTAAAAACATAGTCAATATAATGATAATTTTTCCTGCTGGAGATAGCAGACTTGTTACTCCAGTAGTAAGTCCAACTGTTCCAAAGGCAGAGACAATCTCAAATAATAATTCAATAAAGTCAAATTCTTCAAAATAAGAAATCAATAAAGTCGTAATAAAAATCCAACTCAGGGAAAGCATTAATATTGCCCATGCTTTATTTAATATTTTATTGGGTATCTGCCTGCAAAAAAGGTAAAGATATTTACGTCCTTTCAAGGTATAATACATCCACAAAAAAGCGATAGAAAATGTTGTTGTTTTGATACCTCCTCCGGTAGAAGTTGGTGATGCTCCAATAAACATCAATACTATAATAAGAAATAGGGCAGCATTTCCTAACTGACCAATGGGTATAGTGTTAAAACCTGCTGTTCTAGCAGTAGCAGATTGAAATAAAGAGCCAAGAATTTGTCCCTTTAATTGCATGGGCTGCAAAGTATCGCTATTATTTCTTTCCAAAATAAAAATACCCAAAGTTCCTACAACTATTAATATAATTGTTACTACCAATACCAGCTTGGTATGCAGGGAAAATCTGTGTTTTTTGGGAAATTCATACAGTTCAACTAAAACCAGAAACCCAATTCCACCAAAAACAATCAATATTGAAAAGATTAAATTTATTCCAATGTTTAAATTAAATTGTTCTAAACTATTACTGAATAAAGAAAATCCTGCATTACAGAAAGCAGATACGGCATGAAAAAAAGAAAGAAAAAGAGGATTATGGCCACCTGCTAATTTATGCCAATTTAAATATAGAAATACTGTTCCCAAACCTTCGAAAAAAATAGTAAAAACTATAATATATCTGGCTAAACGCACTAATCCACCAACAGAAAACTGGTTTAATGATTCCTGAATAATCAATCGTTGCCGGAGAGATATTTTTCTGCCCAGAAGAAAAGCAAACATGGTGGAGAAAGTCATTATTCCCAGTCCGCCAATCTGAAAAAGAATTAATATCACCCATTGTCCAAATAAAGAGAAATCATTCCCTGTATCCAGTACAATTAATCCGGTTACACAGGTGGCAGAGGTAGCAGTAAAAAAAGCGTCTATTAATTCTATAGATATACCGCTGTTGGAAGCTATTGGAAGATATAAAAGATATGTTCCAATAAAGATAATTCCCAAAAACCCCAGAACTAATATCTGATTTGGGGATAATCCTTTCTTTTTCTTTAAACTAGTATACCCTGAATTCATTTGCATATTATTACCACTATCATATTTTTTAAATTATAACATAATATTTAAATCATTTTGTTCAACTATAAACCAATTTTAAGATTTTTTCTTTGTTGTTCTTCAGGCTCATTGTTGCAAAATAGATTGTAGTTACTTAAAATGATATTAAAGCTCTATTGTAATTACTTTAAAAAATTGTAGAAAAATATTTCTCAACTCCTGAGAAAAATAAGGAGAACATTAAAAATGATAAAACCAGCATTACTAATTTATATTGTAAATCAAATATCAACCATTATCGGTATTGCAGCAATATTAATCATTTCTTGGGGTGCCATTATAATATTCATTGATTTGATTAAATTAGAATTTAACCGGCTTAAAGGCATGAAACCATATTATGAGCGCTCAATTTTGCGTCATCGTTTTGGCTCATATTTATTGCTTGGCTTAGAGTTCTTAATTGCAGCTGATATTATCCTGACTATTAGTCAGCCAAGCCTGGAAGAAGTTATTATCCTGGCCAGCATTGTCGGAATCAGGACCGTAATCAGTTATTTTCTTGATAAAGAAATGGCCTATTCCGAAAAAACCGATAATATAAATAAAAAATAGCAAAAATATTAAATGTTTTCTTTTAATAAACAAAACGGGTTATTGTTGCTAATATAAATGCAATAAGAAAAGTAAATATAATTGTAAATAATGTCCTTTTGTTACCAATTTCTTTGATTAAAACAGCAATTGTTGCCACACAGGGTACATAAAAAAGAACAAAAATTGTAAAAGTCATGATTTGTGTTGAACTCATTACTGTACTAATATTGGTAACCCCCAGAGCTTGAACCAGCATAATCATCGATAATTCTTTTCTGAGCACACCAAAAATTAAGGTAACCCCTACTGCCGCCGGTAATCCCAACAAGAGAGTAATAGGGGATATTAATTGATTAATAAATACTTCCAAATTATAATATCTTAACAAACTTAAAATAATACTTCCAACAATCAATAACGGCCAGGCAATTACAATAAACTCTTTCATTCTTAGCCATACCTTGGATAATAGTATTTTGATTGAAGGTACATGATATGCAGGGATTTCCAGAATCATCCCGGGAGTAATTTCAGGCATTATTTTAGAAAGAATTAACCCGGCTATGGCAACAATCACAATATTAAAAACAAAGACAAACATTGCGGCTCGCGGTCCAATGTAAAACGCCACTAAACCAAAAATAATAGTAATTCGAGCTGCACAGGGAATCATAGTGGTCAGCACAGAAGTAATAAAACGATCTCGTTCTGATTCTAAAATTCTGGTAGCCATCACAGCAGGCACTGTACATCCATAGCCTAGTATAAGAGGTATAATTGCCTTTCCATGAAGGCCAATCCGATGAAGAAAAGAATCCATCAGATAGGCAACCCTGGGTAAATACCCGGTATCCTCCAGAAATGCCAGCCCCAATAAAAAAGGAAAAAGGAAAGGAAGAACAATAGCAATACCCCCGGCCAGTCCTTCAATAATACCGCTAACAATATGGTATAGTAAAGAATCAGCACCCAGAGCTTCTTCCACATACGGTAAGGACTGATAAAAGAAATCCATCAATGGCTCTTCTAGTGACTCCCCTATATAAAAAACAAAATTAAAAAATATATATAAAATGACTACCAGCGAAACATAACCAAAAACAGGATGCATTAAAACACTGTCCAGGTAATTTCTGAACTCTTTTTTCGGCTTGGAAAGTTTAACAACTGATTCATAAAGCAGCATGGACAGGTGGTGACGTTCAGAAGAAATTATCTCATCCGAGCTTCTATCGCGGCATTTTTCTAACTGAAGTTGATAATCCTGTACAATTTTAACAAAACCCTTATCATTGGCTTTTATTTCATCGATAAAGTGCTGGTCATTTTCTAATAATTTTGTTGCTAAAAAACGTCTGGTAACATTAAATTTTTTAGCATAATCAGTTTTTTTTATATCATCAGACAATTCATTGATAACCTGTTCAACATCTTTACTAAAAGGCTGGAATTCACCTTTTACTGGTTTTTGCCCCATCTTATATGCAGTCTCAAATAATTTATTAAGCCCCCATCCTTTGTGGGCTATCGCAGTTACTACCGGAACACCTAATAAGCGTGACAATTTATCAGTATCAATATCAATTCCTTTCGCTTCGGCTTCGTCAATCATATTAAGACAAACCACTGTTGGCAAATTCAGTTCCAATAATTGCAATGTCAATTCTAAACCTCTGCCCAATAGTGAAGCATCAATAACATTTACAACTACATCATTTTCTTCTCTTAATAAATATTTCCGAGCTTCCAGTTCAGCTAAATCAAAAGAGGTCAGTGAGTAAGTTCCGGGCAAGTCAATTATCTCGCTGGTTATACCCTGAAAAGTCATTTTACTAATACTGTATTTAACTGTTTTCCCTGGGAAATTAGAGGTAATTGCTTTATATCCGGCTACATTATTAAAAATAGTACTCTTCCCACAATTAGGCTGTCCTACCAGTACAATTTTCATGATTCTACCTCCACTAATATCTTCGCAGCAATTCCTCTACCCAAAGCAACCTGATTTCCGTGTATATTCACCAAAACAGGCCCTCTCATAAACCCGCTTTTTTGCAATAACATTACATCTCCAGGATGAATGCCTAAACAGCTTAATCTCTGTCTTATACCTAAACCACCCCTGATTCTTACAACTTTAACCTTGCTACCTGAATTGATATCGGTTAAACTAACTACCATAATTATGTAACCCTCTTTTATTCTATTTCATTTTTAGAATGAGTAACTTTTATATCTAATTTATCCTGACATTCTTTACAATAGCCTTTAATTCCCAAACGATGTTCAGTTGCCACAAAATGGTACTCATTGCAAATCTCATCCTGTAGCTTTACTACATCTTCATTATAAAACTCAATTATCTTCCCACAATTAATACAAACCAGGTGATCATGATGTCTTTTATTATATATTTTTTCATAGAGAACTTTATCCCTGCAATGCAATGTCTCTATAATCAAACCACTGTCAATTAATAAAGGTATAGTGCGATATATTGTAGCCAATGAAACATTGGATTTTTGCTTCCTAATCTGCTGATATATGTCTTCTGCATTAAAATGATTTTGAAGCTCTACAATTGCCTCAATAATTTCTTTTCTCTCCGGTGTATATTTTAAATCTCTTTCTTTCAAAAAACACTTAAATCTTTCTTTATAACTGAGCACTATACTACTCCAGTGTAATTGAGTTTCATTCTCAATTATATTTTATTATATAATCATTTTTTGTCAAGGAAAATAATTGATAAAAATGAAAATTTTTAATCTCACCATTTATTTTTTTAAAATAGTGAGCGTATGCAATTTGCTCTTACTCATTCTTAATTGAAGAAAAGCCTTTTTAAATTAGCATTTTTGTCACACACTTTATATATTCTTCTTCTCTTATTTTAAAAAAATGAGAAATGCAATGACAGTCTGAGGAGCCAAAACCTTTTTTTACCAATTCACATATACGATTTTTATATAAATTTTGGGATATTGAGCATTCACAGGGGCTTGGACTAATCATTATGTCTAAAATAACAGATGGATGGGATTCGGAAAGAATATAATCAATGTGCCAGAATTTATTTTTTGTGCGTGTGAGATGCCTGAATGGCTCTTTTAGCAGAGCCTGCATACAAATAATAACCTTTCTTAATAGATATCAAGCCTAATTTCCCTACTATGATGGAACAGGCTTTATCAAAGTGAATTAATAATATATATGTAGAGCCAGTAACTTTTTCGACAGATAATTTTATCGGGGGTTTTTCATATCTCACTTGATGCTTTACTTTCACTAACATTAAAAAATATCGTGTTCTTTCTCAAACCATTTTCTAAAACAAAATCGCCAATACTACAACCAATATTCCTGGCAATAACTGGACATTTGGCAATCAATAAAAAAAACAGGGGTTTTTCCCTATCAGAAAGCGCTTCATAATTGCCCTGGCCTTTGCTAATTATCATTTCGGCTTCATCAAAAATACGAATGAATTCAGGAGAGCAGTATTTTAATACAATTCCGGGCGAATCTGCACCAGTCGAAATAATATTTGCAAATTGGTTAATACCGCAAAAAATAGCGTCATCAACAAGGGCATCATTTAAAACTGGTTTACCTTTTACTGCATAAATGACATTCTTATGATTAATTTTTACCAGATGCTCAATTAAAATACGGTCAAAGACTACTTCACCGGAATTATCAGCCAGGTAAAGAACTGAGTCGACTGCTGACAAATACTGCTGGAAATCAATATACTTAAAATGTTTCTCTGTAATGCTTGACTGGAAATTTAATTCATCATTCAGCATTATATGTATCTTTTCTTGAATGCTTTCCATATCTTCTAACCCAAAATCAATAATATTTCCAATTATTGCCAGCCTAATTGCAGTTAAAAGTTTTTTGTCTTCATCTGTATTCTTGATTCTTTCCCTCATCTCAGGATACATCTTTAATGCTATCTTATTACTTTCTTCCTTGATTTCTCTGTAAGGATCTTTTTTGCCGGTAATCTTACTAATCATAGTATAAATTTTTTGGCCCATTTCAGCCGGACTAGTATTTAATGAAAATTCTGGGATTATTTCTGATAATTTATTTAAAACTTCTCTCTGAACATCCTCGCTGGCCCCGGATATTCTTGCAGCCTTAAGTGTCTGTTGATAAAAACAGGGAATACAGTCTAAATAGGTTTTCATTACCCACTCCTTACATATAAAATTATATATTAACAACACTCATTTAAAATCAATGATGCTGCAATTGAGTATTGATTGTTCCGTCAGGCAGCATATTATCTGGATGATACTGATTGTTATCTTCCATTTTTTTCTTGTACAAAGCCAATATTCCAATTTGCAGTATTGTCCTACCCATTTTTTATCTATTAAGCCTTTTTCGGCAAAATGCTTTATAGGGCAAGCGGGGAACCAGGGACAAATTGTCTCTTCATTCATTAAAAAATATACTTTCTTTAATATTTCTTAAAATAGCCAATTATAAACTATGGGGAAAATATATATTTCCCCATAGTTTATAATTGAACTATATTTTTTGCCTTATTTAACCATAAAACTATAGTTTAATTTTAGATATAATTGATTGTACTATTTTCTCAAAAGCCTGACCGGTTTCACTTTCATTATTATTACAAATAAAGGGCTTACCCTGGTCTGCAGATTGAACAATACCTAAATCAATGGGTATTGCACCTAAAAATGGTATCTTAAAATCGCTGGCAGCCTTTTTCCCTCCACCAGTTTTAAATAAATCAATTTTCTCACCACATTTAGGACAACGAAAACCACTCATATTTTCAATAATTCCCAAAATAGGAATATTAATATCTTTCAAAAAGTGAATACATTTACGGGAATCAGCCAAAGCAATTTCTTGAGGTGTAGTTACAATAACACCGCCATCTAACTCTGGAATTAGCTGACAAACGGACAATGGTTCATCCCCGGTACCTGGAGGGGAATCGATAATTAAAAAATCAAGTTTACCCCAATTTACCTCAGCTAAAAATTGCTTTATAGCAACACCCTTCAGTGGACCTCTCCATACCAAAGGGGTATCAGGTGATTCTATCAATGAAGCCATACTAACTGCTACCAGGTTTTCTCTGGCCTGTATCGGTCTAATCTGCCCATTGCTTCCTGTTAATTTTTGACCTTCGAAACCTAACATCTTTGCTACAGAAGGTCCGTGCAAATCAGCATCAAGCAGGCCAATCTGATAGCCTTTTTCGGCTAAAGTACATGATAAATTAACAGATACTGAACTTTTCCCAACACCACCTTTGTTTGATAAAACTAATATTTTATGTCTGATGTCAGACATATTTTGTTTTAATTTTTTGGCCATCTCATTAGTTGCTTGTTCTCTATTCCTACGCATTTCTGCCTGGACTTTTTCCTGAGCCAGTTTGCTGTTTACATTATTCAACTTTTACTCCCTCTTCTTCCCTCGTCTAAACTTAACGAACTATTATCTTTATTAAAACCTTAAGATATATACTAAATATTACTTTCTTATCATAATATTTCCACACTTTGGACATTTCATCTCAGTACAGGGCACTCCGGGTTCGTGAAGTTGAACTGTTCCGCAAGAAGGACAAACACATTCACCCCCGGGTCCTGTTCCCTGGGCAAATTGTCCTGAAGGAACATTCCTTCTTCCAAAACCTCTACCAGTTCCCGGTCCCTGACCTCTTGGTCCTGTTCCATCTCCTCTAGGCATTTTTTTCACCTCCTGTAAATTAACTAATTATGGTGATGGTCCTCTTTTTCAACACCATATCCCTTGCCAGCACCAGGTTGACAAAAAGAATCGCTTTCCTTTAACTGTCCCTTTAGATACTTATTAATGACTTCATCAATTTCCCCGGTTATGCCAACAATTGATTTTATTCCCTTCTCAGAGAAAAGCTCTACAGCTCTTCTGCCCATACCGCCACAAATAATAGTGTGAACACCTTTCTCACCAAGAAATTCCGGTAAAAAACCGGTTCGATGACCAGGGTTAGGGATTATTTCCTGGCTGGACATTTCTTTGCCTTCTAATTCGATAATCGCAAAAGATGGACACCGGCCAAAATGGGCTGAGACTCTATTATTATCAACCGCTATTGCTATTTTTTCCATGAAAATCTCTCCTATTATAAGTTTATTTTAGCCCTGAATGTGGTTCTACATTTGACTGGTTAGTTGGTTTTAAGTTTCCTTTTTTATATTCCTGAATCGCAGAATCAACCGTTCCAGTAACTCCGGAAATTAATTGTATGCCAGCAGCATTCATGGTTCTATACGCATTAGGACCACAATTACCGCTGATTACAACCTGCACACCTTTGTCTGCCATCATTTGAGCAGATTGTATACCGACTCCACCCATACCACGGATATTGCTATTTTCAATTGCCTCAAAATTATCATTATCAGTGTCATAAATAATAAAATAAGGACATCTGCCAAATCGCGGATCGATTTCACTTTTTAATTCCGATCCTGAAGAAGTAATAGCTATTTTCATTGAATTCACTCCTATTTATACTATTTTTATTATCACTATCTCTTATTATACCCTTTATAGCAAATTTATAAAAATTAACTTAACAACAAAAACAAATCACCGTTAATTTTTAGTATTAACCGGTGATTTGTTTTTTAATTTTAGTATCACTCTTTTGTGTCTTTCTTTAATTCAGCTAACCTTTTATTCACTGCATCTAATTCGGCTTTGATATCCTCAGCTTCTGACTGAAGTAAATCCATTTCCTGTTTTGGGTCTATATTTCCCTGGTAAGGATAATTAGCACCATAAGCAGGATAACCTAAGAAGGCACCTCGTCGGAATCCCCGACCAGCCCTTCGTCCGAATCCACCACCAAATCCTCGCCTGAAGCCCATTCCTAAACGACCTCCAACAGGATTCGCATAACCCGGAGCAGGATAACCAGCACAATAACCTGCTGCCCTTCCAGTCATTGGCCCAAAGCCGACTGGACCAGTTCTATCACCACCTGGCATAGTAAACACCTCCTTCTTTCATTATGTTATTTAAAATTATTACAATTTTTACATTCTCCATAAAACTGGAGTATGCAACTTTTAACTGTAAAGCCGTATTTTTTCGAAAGCTTTTCTTTTATTTTTTTTATCATATTTATTTCTTCCTTGGTCAAATCACTGGTATCAAGGAAACTTCGGCAATTCATACAAAATAAATGCTGATGGCAATTTATGCCTTCAACTCTACCTGCTAACTCATATCTTGCCCTTCCTTCACCTGATTCAACTTTTATAACCACACCATTTTTTATCAATAAATCAAGAGTTCTATAAACTGTTGTCAATCCAATAGCAGGATATAATTTATAAGCTCTTAAATATATCTCTTCAGCACTTAAATGCTTTTCCGTGTTGTCAAGAATCTGCAAAATAATTCTTCTGGGAACAGTTATCCGGTACCCTCTGCCTCTAAAATGACCTGGCCAACCTTCCGGTGGACCTTTACCAAATCTGCCATTCATTATTATAATCTTCCTTATTGATAATGATTACCATTAACATTTTATGCCTGCCATTCTTTTTTGTCAAGCACTTTTTAAATCATCCGGTTTATCTGAGGTCAGATTCTGGCATAAAAATCATTTTTTAGGTACACAAATAGTGAAAAATAGTGACTTAAATATGGTTCACTTTTAAAAATTCACTAACAGTACTTTATAAATCATGCTGATAAAAAAGAAGGCAGTAAAAACTGCCTTCTTTTTTATAAAACTAGTAATATATATTCTATAAAATATTTAAAAAACTATTAATTAGATTGGTATCTCTCCCAAACTTCCAGGACTTCGGGAAAATCTATCTTCAGTCTCTTAATATTATCTAAGGTAGGAACCCCGTTTATATCCCATCCCTTTCTCTGATATACTGCATCGCATAATAGTTCATATTGCTTCTCTCTGAAATCCCGTAAAGCTTTTATTTTCTCTTCAGTTGTTTTCCCTTTGGTAGGAAATCCTGCTTTTTCTTCTAACTGCTTATCATATAATTCAGCTCGTGATTCATATTCTTTTTTGGTGACCGGTCCAACTGCACGATAGGGAATTGCATCATATCTTCTGGTCCCGAATCCCATTTTCAGATTGAAAAGCCTCTGGAAATTATGGACTGCTTCGGACTGAGTAATAAGTTCTTCTGCAGATATTTTTTTACCGGTTACTCCCTCAAATATCCAGCAATAATTTTCTACATGTTCTGGTACTTTTGCCGCATTAATTCCTGAATATTTCTTTTTATTATCAGCAGGCTCTATATCATTCCAGGGAAGCTTACAGAGTCCTACTAATGAAAACCAGGTTCTAAATAAAGGAAAGTAAAACAATGCCTCTGCTTTATCCTCAAATGTTGGTATCTGCTTATTTACCTGGTCCATAAAAATTAACCAGGATTCATCGTGCTGTGGACCTTTGTTAGCAATTCCATATCCGCCTTGCTGGGCAAGAGATTCTTTGGTTACATATTCAGAAAATTCCATCCCCTTGCATTCCATACCAATGTCGTTTAAAAAATCCTCATCAGCGCTAAAATTCTCAACAAAATACTTCTTACAACGACGTACTCCCTGGCCTGCAATTTTTCCAAATCCTTCTCCCCGAGCAATTAGATGTATGAGTTCTAATAAATCACGGCTGTTGCCAAATCTTAAATCCAATCCACCGGTTTTTTCTTTATCCAGGATTCCGTTTTCGTAACATTCCATCAAAAAGGCAATGGTTGTGCTAATTCCGATAGTATCCAGGCCATAATGGTCACAATAAAAATTTGCTTCGAGAACTATATCAGGATCAAAGCAACCGCAATTTCCGCCAATACCGGCAGCAGTTTCATATTCAGGTCCATCAACAATGACTTCTTCTCCTTTTAACGGTCCAGTTTTTAAATTGAATTTATCAACTGCATGGGAACAGCGTAAATTACATCCTATCCAGCAGGAATCACCAGGTTGCTTCTGCGAAAAACGATTCAGCCAAACCTCGTTACTTATATTTACTGCCTGGGGATGTGAACTATACTGAAAATTATGGACTGGCAAACAATCGTGTTCATTCATATGGTCAAAAAGATTAACTGTTCCTGTTTCCCGCATGCCATTTTGAATATGGTCCAAAGACAATATCTCTTTGGTTAGCCGTTGACCTGCCTTTTTCAACAAATCCGGTTTTGCTGGATTATTGCTATTACCGCTAACTCCACTGTACTTTACTACTATAGCAGCTATTTTTTTATCTCTGAGCACAGTCCCGGTGCCACCACGAGCTCCCTGTTTATAACGTATCTTCCCCCGGCGACGATCATACCAGCTAAAATTTAAAATACCTAAAAGTGAATTTTCTGCTCCCTGTCCGGCAGAAACAACACTAATATTGGTTTTGTCGTCTTCGTTTTCTGCAAAATGTTCAGTCAGCTTTTCTGCTAAAATATAAGAATTAGTCTCTTGATAAGGACTAGTCTGTACTTTAATTTCTCCCTTATTTCCATCAATAATTATTATTACATCCTGTTTAGCTTTGCCTTGAATTTCTAAGGCATCCCATCCTGAAAATTTTAACAATGGAGCAAAATAACCGCCGGCATTGTTATCATTGGCACTACCTGTTTCAGGAGAAATGCTAACAACATGACTCTTGCCGCAACCTGAATATTGAGTAATTCCACAAATTGGACCTGTGCAAAACACCAGCTCATTTTCCGGGTCATCCCACTTTGTTTCTGGCGTCACTGCCTGCCATAGATACCACAAGCCATAACCACGACCTCCGGTAAGTGATTCTTTGACTTTTGCTGGAACATCCTTAATCTTTACTTCTTTGCTGGATAAGTTTAGATGAAGAACCTTGTCTGTATAACCCTTATCTATTTTAGCTGATTGATATTGGGTAGATATCAGTAATTGTTCTTCAGCCATTACTAACCTCCTCTACATTATAAATTGTTTATATATTAAATTATTAATATACTAAGATATTGAATGTCATTTTAAATTCTGGAAATGTTTCATTAATATTTCTTTCAAGTCAGGCTTTCCAATCTCCTGCAATTCATATCTTACTCTAACATATTCTTTATTAATTTTCATTACCCTGCTTAAATCAATAGGGGTGCCAATTACTATCAGTTCAGCGTCACTATTATCTATTGTGGATTCTAATTCCTTAATTTGCTCTTGCCCATAACCCATTGCCGGTAATAAAAAACCGATATGGGGATATTTTTGATATGTTTTCTTAATACTGCCTGTAGCATAAGGCCTGGGGTCAATTATTTCGCTGGCACCAAATTTTTGGGCAGCTACTACTCCTGCACCGAACCGCATTTCACCATGTGTTAAAGTAGGACCATCTTCGATAACCATTACTTTTTTCCCTCTTATTAATTCTGACTGGTTAACCTGGAGAGGAGAAGCAGCCTCAATTAATATTGCATTTGATGCCATATCATGAATATTTATCCTTAATTGCTCTACGCTTTTTGGTTCTGCAGTGTCAATCTTATTGATAACCACTACATCAGCCATTCTTAGGTTAACTGCCCCTGGATAATAGGTTTTTTCATGACCAACTCGATGAGGGTCAGTAACAACAATATGTAAATCAGGATGATAAAAAGGAATGTCATTATTCCCGCCGTCCCAGACAATTACATCAGCCTCTTTTTGGGCTCTTTTCAGTATCTCGCCATAATCTACACCTGCATAGACAATATTACCAAGATCCAGGTGTGGTTCATACTCTTCTCTTTCTTCAATGGTACACTGGTATCTATCTAAATCATGATAAATTTCATAACGCTGCCAGATTTGTTTTCTTAAATCTCCATAGGGCATTGGATGTCTGATTACTACCACCTTTTTACCTATTTCATTTAATATTTGAGTTACCTTCCGTGTAGTCTGGCTTTTTCCACTTCCGGTTCTGGTTGCACACACTGATATGACAGGCACTTTTGCCTTTAACATCGTATTTTTGGGACCCATAAGCCTGAAATCAGCTCCGGCAGCTATAACTATCGAAGCCCTATCCATTACATACTGATGGGGTAAATCACTATAAGCCAGTATAACCTGAACTATATCGAATTGTTTAATTAAACCCGGCAAATCATCTTCAGGGAAAATAGGTATTCCATCCGGATATTGTTTCCCGCTTAACTCGGAGGGATATTTTCTCCCGGCAATATCGGGAATTTGAGTAGCAGTAAAAGCCTTTACCTGGTAATCTTTATTATTACGGAAAAACACGTTAAAATTATGAAAATCTCGTCCAGCTGCCCCCATAATTACAATATTTTGCTTTTTCAAATAAAATCACCCTCCTTTTTAACTTATAATTTAATTTTAATATGGATAAAACAATAAATCAATTTTCTTTTTACAATGGCTATTTTGAAAGAAAAAAGGCATCTGTCTTGTTTTCAAAAAACTGACAATAAACAAGACAAATGCCAAAATACCATTACACAATATATATAATTATATACAAATTATTTTGATTCTTGTTCTACAAATTCCTCCAACGGGAATTTGATTCCCAGCTGTCTGGCAGAGATAGAAGATAAAACTTGAATTGCAAAATACAGTATTACAATTCCGACAATCAAGTTAATTAAAACCGGGATACCTATTCCAGCAAGGATATAGCAAACTGCAGCAATTAGGGCAACAGTAATGGCATAAGGAATTTGAGTTCGAACATGATCAATATGGTCAGACCCGGCAAAAGTAGATGACATAACCGTGGTATCAGAGATTGGACTGCAATGGTCTCCCATTACAGCACCAGTTAAAACACTGGAAATAACTATAGGAAGTGGTGCACCTACAGTAACCCCCAGGGGTATCACTATCGGTGTAACGATAGCCATTGTTCCCCAGGAAGTACCGGTAGAAATAGCTACTAGGGCAGAGATAATAAAGGTTAAAATTGGTAAGATTATTGGAGATAACGAACCTCCCAGAGCACCTACAATATAGGGAGCTGTTCCTAATTCATCACAAACGCTCCCTATGGACCAGGCTGTAATCAAAATTAAGGTAGCATAAACCATCATACGCGCCCCGCTCATAAAGGAATCCATTATTTCTGCTACAGTTGCTACTCTTTGTACTATATACATAATCATTGCTATTATAAAAGCAATTAATGTAGCTAATAAGATGGCAAACATTGAGTCTGCATCAGAAATCGCCTGGGAGAATGATTCTGCTTCAGTACCACCACCGGTTTCCCACATAAAATAAAATGATAATAGAACCAGTGCAACAATTGGCACCCATAAGTTTGCTGCCTTTAAGGAAGCTTTTGGAGCTACTTTTAATTCTGAGGTACCTGCTAAAGGCCTGGAATCCTGGGCCCATAATTCTCCTGTTTTTCTAGCCCTTATTTCAGCCTTAAGCATAGGGCCAAAATCCCTTCCAGTATAAGCAATAAGACCTACCATAGCAATAGCAAAAATTGAATAGAAACTATAAGGAATACTGTTTAACCATAAAAAATACGGTGAAACATCAATTCCCTCTGGAAGGGAGTCGCCAATCAATCCAACCTGATATCCAATCCAGGTAGATATTAGAAATATAGAGGAAACAGGTGCAGCAGTGGAATCTACAATATAGGCAAGTTTTTCCCTTGAAATGCGATATTTATCAGAAAGAGGACGAAACAAATTGCCGATAAAAGCTGAATTTGCGTAATCGTCAATAAAGATAACTATTCCTCCTAACCAGGAAAAGATCTGGGCCATTTTAGAGTTATGAGCTTTCTTGGCTAATGATTCTAAAAAGGCCTGTCCACCACCTGAAAAGAAAATCATACCCATCAATCCACCTACTACAAAGAAGAATAAAATAATACTGGCATTCCAGGAATCAGCAACTGATGATATAAGGGTGTTGGCTGTAGTATTGACGCCTGCCCATAAATTCCCATTATTGAGTATTGTCGCACCAACCCAAACAGCTAAAAACAAAGATATTAAAGCTTCTCTTAAAACCATACAAAGAGTTATAGCCAGGATAGGAGGAATCAAAGACCAGAATCCATAATTACCAGTACTTTCCTCTTCTACTGCCCAACTTGTCGAGGATAAAAAAAACATGACTGCAATTACAAAAAATATTATAATAACATTTCGATTAAACTTATTTTTATTAAACATACTTATAAAAAACTCCTTTCTAAAAATATTTTTCACTGCATCTACATCTAAGATACATCTAAGATAAGAATAAAATATCGAAACATAATTTTATACCACTATTACCAATCCTCCTTTTTAGAGTCTAAGTATTTTAAAAAGAAAAAAGCAATCAATAAGCGCTGAGCTCATCGATTGCTCTAAAATAGTAAGCTTTCTTTTTACCTCCCTTTAATCTCTCCTCGATGAGATAGCGCACCATCAAAGACCGGGAGTTGTCTTTGATGACAGTACTATGATTGTTGATCATAGTCCCAGCCTGGGTCTTAGAGCATCAGAACCAGGCTTCGGCGAAGATACCTTTCCTGATAAATCATTGCTGCTCAGCTTATTACCAGTACTCTTTATCGTTCGCGCCTCTACCCCACTTCAGATAAAAAGTGAGGCAATACTATATTCAATTTATTTCAAATTAGCATAATAAAATTAAAAAGTCAATTTTTTGAAAAATAACTTATATTTCTTTCTTTTTTTAATTTTTATTTACTTTTGAACACTTACCTTAAATTCTTTATCATCGAAAAATCCCCGGTTCTGGCAGCTTCAAGAATGGGAGCCATATATTCATCTATTAAATCAGCATTAAGGGGTATCGGCATATTCTTTAATTTCATGTCTAACTGTGGATTTTTAGCAGCTTCTAATGCTCTTTCAATATGTTTATCTGTAAACCCTGGTATATCAGTTAGTTTATAGGGAGCATCAATGCTTTTGTTAAAATTTACCAAGCCTTCGGCTACCGCAATACCTAGTTCTCTTCCAGAGAGTTTATCAATATCCTCAGAGATAAGTTGGTTTCTCTGCAATACCGCCCCTACTACTTGTAACTGTTTCTCAATCGATGGGGCAAAGAATACGGTATAGTAAGGATTCATAATACCACATGCCCGGCCATGACTGGTAATATCAACTAAAGAAAAACTGGTAAGATGAGCACCATTAGTACCACCAACCATAATCGCATAGCCACCTAAATCTGTTGCCAGACCTAAAGCATCCCTGGCTTCTAAGTCTTCAGGATTTTTGGTTGCTTTTTTAGTGTTCTGAATGATTAATTCCAGGGCAGTGGAAGTTATCTTACTGGTTAACTCAAATTTATCTTCTCTTGCTCCATAAAAAACCTCTAAAGTGTGGGCAATACCATCCAAAGCACCGTCAATTGTTAGAGATTTTGGCATACTTGTGGTTACAGAGTAATCAAAAATTGCCTCATTAGGAGTAATAGCATCATCCACAATCAGTTTCTTCTGTCCAGCCACTGGATCAGTAATATTTGAATATTTTGTCAAATGTGCTGCAGAACTGGATGAAGTTTGGATTGCGATAAATGGCCACAATTTTTTATTGAAATCCTGTAAAGCCTTGCTAACTAAGCCTGTTCCCAGATAATCATCAATCTCAGGACTATGAGAACCAAGGGTAGCCAGTACATTTGCTGCTTTGACACAATCAATAGTGCTACCACCACCAAAGGCAATAATACAATCAGGTTGATAATGTAAAATATAGCTTTCTATGCGATAAACATCTTCTCTGGGGGTATTAGGTTTAGAACCAGGTACTATTCGGTTACCTATTAAATGAATATTATTTTCCTCTAAATACTTGACTAATTGCTCTATCTCTTTTTTTTGATGACTTTGATTAGCAACTATTAACACTTTTTTCCCGTATTTCAAAGTGATATTACCAATCCTGTTTAATGTATTAAGACCAAAAACATAATTATTCCCTTTGAATTTTTTAATTAATTCAAATGCTTTTTCTTTTAACATTTAAATTCTCCTTATTCAATATAGAAATTAGTATTTTAAAATCAATTATCAATATAACTATATTAAAACAGATGTAATTATATTAATTTATTGTCCTCCTTTTTAGTAACATCCATAAATAGAAACAACTTGTTTATTGTAAATTCCATTTTATCTTGCTTTTAAGTTCTTATTCTTATTTTTCCTTCAACGAAACCCCATTTATCTTCTCATAGAACAGGGCCAGTCCTCCATGATCTACTTCTGAGTGACCTTCTGCAATTAGGGACTGCATCATCTCCATCACCTGGGCTGTTAGGGGCATGGCATTGTGCAGGGCCTGACTTGTCTGTAAGACATTGTTCAGGTCTTTGACATGTAGTTTCATACGAAAGCCCGGGTCATAATTGGCTTGAAACATGCGGGGGGCCTTGTCGGTCAGACACTGGCTACCGGCAAGTCCGGATTTGATGGCCTCAAAGATACGTTTAGGGTCTACCTTGGCCTTTTTACCTAAGAGTAAGGCTTCGGCTACAATGGCGATATTAACTGCTACTATGGCCTGGTTTACTAATTTGGTGGTTCCGCCGGCACCGAGATCACCTACTAAGACGGGATTGCCTAAAACCTCTAAGATGGGTTTACAGGTAGCAAAGGTTTGTTCTTTACCACCTACCATAATAGCCAGGGTCCCTGAGACGGCTTTTTCCTGTCCACCGCTGACGGGGGCATCTAACATCTCTACACCCTTTTCTTCTAACTTTTTGGCAATATCCTGGGAGACTAAGGGGGCGATGGAGCTCATATCGATGAGAATCTGTCCCTTAGATACTGCCTGGATTATTCCATCTTCTGCTAGGACGACTTTTTGCACATCCGGGGAATTAGGTAACATGGTGATGATGATATCACTTTTTGAAGCAACGTCTGCAGCAGATTTGGCTTCTTGTGCTCCCTGTTGGGATAGTTTATACAGGTTCTCTTTACTTCTGTTATAGGCAATAAGAGGATAGCCTGCGTTAAGTAAGTTCTTGGCCATGGGTAATCCCATGATGCCAAGACCGATAAAACCTATTTTTGGTTTAGGCATAAAAGTGTCTCCTTTCTTGGGGTATAATTTAAAATACATGCTTCTTAGCTTAAAACAGCACTCTACAATGGTAAATCAATATAGCTAATTTTGCAAGATTGTATTTACATATAAAACATGGATAACATCTCTAAGGGCATCGCTATTTAATATATTTAATAACTCTATCTAATAACTCATAGAAATTATTGCAGCAGCATTGAAAAAGATTAAAAAGGTTATATACTATTAATGTGATGGAACAAGATATTCATTAGGGGAAAATTGCAAGGTAGTAGGATAAGATTTACTCTAAAAAAATATTTTTTTACATTTACGGTTATAGTACCAAAGATATATATTCGTAATAAAGAAAAATAAAACATATAACCATAGTAAAGCAAGGCTTATATAAGATTTCCAAGTAAATATTCCTCAGTAGAATAAATCTAAATCATTAATACATGCAATATTATAATTCAATGATAAAATTACTGTTATCCAGGGTAAAATTCAAGAGGAGACACTATTGCTTTGCCAAGTCCTTCCCTTGCTTTCTCCAGTCTTTCTATCTGGTTTTCTAATTCTTTAATAAATTCGGTATCTGTCATAGTGATATTTGAGAAAATATTTTGCATTCTTTCCATCTTTTCCAGGTATTTGTCAATTCTCAAAGAAAACTGCTTGATATAATCTTCTTTAGTATATTCCCTGTCCAATTCCTGGAGAAAAAGACTTTTTAAATCTTCATAAAAAGGAATTTTTCCTACCGGTGTTTCTATGGCATCAAATTCACCATGAACTCTTCCTTCAGCCCAGACCAACCATACCACCTTATCAATTTTTGCATTCAGAAAATTACCCTGCTCATCCTTTAAAAAATAATTGGTAGCAAATATCTTGGGTACTCTTGTGAGATTTTTCTTAAATGATAAATGGTTCTTTATATATTCGGCAAAAGGAATTGAAATAAAATCAAGATTGGCCATGGGATTGTGCTTTCTGACACCCTGTTTGCCCAGGGTTGCAGCGGTCGTTTCTGATTCAACTGTTACACCTATAAATACACCGTGATTCCAATCAAGTGATTCCACTATTGGCATCGTAGTATCTGAATCTCTCCCCCCATATACAAAACCATCAATAGAAACTCCTTCTGGATTTTCTGCCTCCGAGTCTATATTCTTTAATTCATCCAGCCGGATAGTATAGCGTGCATTTTTATGAGAAGGATCAATCACATTACCGTTGGCATCTTTTTTACCTGAATACCATTTCCCACTATAATTAAACCCTTCTTCTGGAATATCTTTTCCCATACCCATCCAGTAAGGAATCCCGTCCCTTACCAAAACATTGGAAAAAATAATTTCACGTTTTGTAGTCAACGCTTGATATATTACCGCGTCATCTACCGGGTTAACATCAGCAATAATGCCAAAAATTCCTTTTTCCACATTTGCTGCCTTTGCTTCTCCGTTAACCTTTTTAAGATATGCTATATCATCCCCAACTATGGTTTGACCCGGCAGCATTGCAGTGCTTGTTTTACCACAAGCACTTGGAAATGCCCCGGTAAAATAGGTAGTTCTACCCTCTTTGCCATGAACTCCCATGATAAACATATGTTCAGCCAGCCATCCTTCTTCAGAAGCTTTCCGAATAGCCAGACGGAATGCCAGCTTTTTTAATCCTATGGAATTACCTGCATATTGATTGTTTACTGAATAAACGCTATTTCCTTCTAAATCTATATACACTCTTCGCTTATCAATATCTACACTAACATTGTTTTCCAATTTTCCGGCAGAATGTAGAAAGAAGAAAAATTGATTAGAACCTTTTAATTCCTTAAAGCCCTCGTAATTACTTCTATAAAGCAAGTCTTCACTATGTGCCACATAGGCAGAATCAGTAATCTGTAAGGCAGGAATAGAAAATATGGAATGAGTCGGACCTAAAGAAAAGAAACGCACCAGCATCTCTTTCCCCTTCATGCTTCCCTTAAAATAAGATTTAATTTCTTTTAATCCTTCATCCTTATCAATAGAATTGACATCAATACCCCAATCAATTTTCTCAGATACAAGATAACGGGTATTGTCTTTATCTCTCCCCTGGTCATAGTAACCATCAAAATGAATGGTGTGACCGTCCAATCTTAACTTTTCTTCCTCTTTGCTCTTTAAAGCCAGCTCTCTTACATATTTAATATCCTCAGGAGCATCAGTTACCACTGTTACTTTCTCGGGCTGGCACAATACGATTGCTTCTTCCACTCTTTGCATAATATAAGGATTATTTAAAGCTTCGAGTTTCTCTTGATTAACTTGATCCATCATGCTCTTGGCCTTCCTTCCCTTTTAAAATGAATAAGCCGGAAAATTTATAAATATAGTAGTTTTCCTGTAATTTGTTACCTTAATATATTAAACAGAAACTTACCAAATGGTCAAGTAGAATATGAATTTTTCAATACACTTACCCAGGTTATTATTATAGTATTATAACAACCTGTATTTATTCCGGCATCACTTTATTCAGTATAATTCCTACCAATGCACCTAAGGCCATTCCTTCAATTTCAATCTGTCCAGTTCCTAATGAAATTGGTATTGATACTCCCCCCAAAGATAAAATCAGGATAGTGGCAGCAATTATTAAATTGCGGGATTTTTCAAGATTTACCTTATTTTCTACTACTGTACGCACTCCTACTGCTGCAATCATACCAAATAAAATAATGGAAATACCACCAATCAATGCCACTGGAATTGTGGCAATAATTGCTCCTAACTTAGGTACTAACCCAATTATTATTGCAAATACAGCTGCAATGCGCATTACAATCGGGTTATACACTTTGGTCAAAGCCAGAACGCCTGTATTTTCAGAGTAAGTGGTATTAGCAGGGCCACCAAAAAAGGCTGATACTGAAGTTGCCAGGCCATCACCCAGTAATGTTCTGTGTAAACCAGGATTTTTAACAAAGTCTTTTTCGGCAGTTGCTCCAATTGCCAGTACATCCCCGATATGTTCAATTACTGTTACCAGTGCTACTGGTGCTACAATCATGATAGCATTCCAGTTAAACTTTGCAACAGTAAATTGGGGGAATCCCAACCATTTCGCTTCAACAACCGGGGTGAAATCAACCAACCCAAATATTATGGCAACAATATAGCCAATAACTATTCCCAGCAATACAGGGATAACCTTTAAGAAACCACGGGTATAAGAGCTTATTAAAACAACTATCACAAAGCCTACCAGGGCCAACCACCAGTTCTCACTAGCCATACCTATGGCGGTAGGAGCTAATTTTAAACCTATAACCATAATTACCGGCCCGGTTACTACGGGTGGGAAAAAGGCAATAATTTTTTCAGGTCCAAAATGGCTGACTAAGAAAGAAAAGAGTAAATAAATAATACCAGCTACAACAATCCCTCCCAGTGCATAAGGAATACCAAATTTATCAGCTACCAACAAAATGGGGGCAATAAAGGCAAAAGAAGAGCCTAAAAATGCAGGTACTTTGTTTCTCGTTACTAAATGGAATAATAATGTTCCCACACCGGCCATAAATAATGCGACCGAAATATCAAGTCCCGTAATAATGGGAACAAGTACTGTGGCACTGAACATGGTAAACCCATGTTGTAATCCTAGAATAATTGTCTGGAGCAAACCCTGTTCAGTATAATCTACAATTTCGGGTTGATGTTGTGAATTCATAAATATCTCCTTCGATTTTTATATTTTTAACTAATTTTCTAATTTTTAAACTGGATTACTTAGTTATTTATTAAAACAAAAACCTCCTTTCAGCATGAGGCTGACAAGGAGGCAGTTCTTTTCCTTATCAGCCTCACCGGACCAATGTTAAAGGAATTATAAAAAACCTCTAATCCAGAGATTCTGGAATAGAGGTCGAATAATATCAAAAAATTAAATGTCATAACTTATAGCACCTTATTAGTTTCTCTGAACTAACTTAAAGGAAATTAATTCTTTATTAGAATATAACAAAACCAATATTTTCGCAACGATTTTTACAAATATTTTTACAAGATTATTTTATGAAAATTACCAGGGTTATATCCTAATAATTTACTTGCAATTTTTGCAAATAAATAAGGGTTGCCGCTAATAAAAAAAGAATTAGTTTTATTTTTGCGGGCATTAATTAACTTTTGCTCTTCAAGCAATTTTTTTGCTTGTTTTACAGTAGCTTTGGCTGGGTTAACCAAACAAATTTCTAGGCCAATTACCTCTTTAATATATTTTTTTAAGAAAGGATAATGGGTACACCCCAAAACTATTGTATCAATGCCGTTATTCATGATTGGTTTTACACATTCTTTTAATAAATTTTTTATTGCATCTTCATTTCTTAAAGCCATTTCTTCCATCTCTCTAATAATTTGATTGGTACAAGAATTGCTAAAAGTTAAAATAGATGAGTCAATTTTTTTAATCAATTTTTCATAACTCTGATTGCGAATTGTTACTTCTGTTCCAATAATTCCAATCCTGTTATTTTTTGTCTGTTTAACTGCTTCGTATGCACCTGGCTGAATTACTCCGATTATCGGAACAGGATATTTATCTTGTACTGCTCCTAAAGCTACTGCCGTAGCAGTATTACAGGCAATAATGATTAGCTTGACCTCTTTTTGGATAAGAAAATCAATAATTGTAGAAACAAAATCTCTTATCTGATTGTCTGTCTTTTCACCATATGGCGCATGAGCGGTATCCCCGAAGTATATTACATTCTCCTGTGGCAGTTGTTCTCTGACTTCTTTGAATACACTTAATCCACCCAAACCGGAATCCATCAAACCGATTATCCGTTTACTTTTATCATTTTCTATCATAATAATTACTCTAATTACTTAATCTCGTATTTAATGAAAGGATATTTTTATTATATCAAAATTATAGCTGATTTGTGGTAGTTATTGCTTTTCACGGCTGAATTTTACCAAAACACAATAATAAAGATATAAAAAATATAAATATGCGGTGAAGAAAATAATTTTCTTTAATGATAAAGGACCTAATGGGAAGGATATAAAAAAGATGGCGGAGGGACTGGGATTCGAACCCAGACAGCTTACGCCTACACCGGTTTTCAAGACCGGCCCCTTGCCATTCGGACATCCCTCCGCAAAAAACATAAATTAATAATTTTAGTTATATATAGTTTTTAAATATTAATACACCATGATTATTGTAACAGAAATAAATTAATCAGCAACAAAATTTTACCCTAATTAGTAATTTTTTTCAATCCATTCATATATGGACTCAATGCATCGGGAATCACTATTGTTCCATCTTCTTCCTGATAGTTTTCCAAAATAGCCACCATAGTTCTTCCCACTGCAACACCTGAACCATTTAAGGTATGTACAAAGTTTACTTTACCGGAATCCTGTGAGCGATAACGTATGTTGGCCCGGCGTGCCTGAAAATCAGTACAATTGCTACAGGATGATATCTCCCGGTACTTGTTCTGGGCTGGCAACCATACTTCTAAATCATAAGTTTTAGCAGCCGAAAAGCCAATATCTCCCGTAGACAGAGAAACAACGCGATAAGGAAGCTCTAATCGCTGCAAAATTGTCTCTGCATTTTGGGTTAATTTCTCCAATTCCTGAAAGGAATCTTCCGGTTTGCATAACTTAACCAGTTCTACTTTGTTAAACTGGTGCTGCCGAATTAATCCCCTGACATCCTTTCCGTAAGAGCCTGCTTCTCTTCTAAAACAGGCAGTATAAGCTGTGTAATAAAGGGGTAGATCTTCTTCTGATAATATTTCACCTTGGTGGAGATTGGTTAAAGGAACTTCAGCTGTGGGTATCAGGTATAGCTCATCGCTGGATTTAAATAAATCATTTTCAAACTTGGGTAATTGCCCGGTACCGGTCATGGTATTTGCATTAACTAAAAATGGTGGGAACATTTCCTGGTAACCGTGTTCTCTGATATGAATATCCAGCATAAAATTCACTAATGCTCGCTCCAGCTGGGCACCATAATTTTTTAATACTGTAAAACGTGCTGCTGCAATCTTAGCCCCTCTTTCAAAATCAAGAATGTCCAGTTTTTCGCCTAAATCCCAATGAGCCTGGGGTTTGAAATCAAACTCCCTGGGTGTACCCCACTTTCTTATTTCAATATTACTCTCGTCATCAGGTCCTACCGGTACACTATCATCTACCATATTTGGAATTTCCAGTAATGATTTCTGTATCTTTTCCTCAATAGACTTGACCTGGGAATCCATTTCTTTAATTTTAGCAGACACTTCTCTCATGGCCAGAATTTTATCCTGGGCATCTTTTTTTTCTTTTTTTAGATGTCCAATTTCTTCTGATACCTGGTTCCTTTCCTGTTTTAAACTGCTGACATCAAATAATATTTTTCTTCGCTGCTCATCTAATTCTAAGATAGAGTTAATTGTATCTCCATTTACTCCTCTTCTTTTTAACTTTTCTATAACCAAATCCGGTTCTGAGCGAATGAATTTTAAATCCAACATGCTTTTAACCATCCTCTCTAAAATCTATTCTATATTTATTATAAAAATAAAAACTTATCCTTTTATTACTCCTAATGGACGCATTCTGGCAACTTTTCTAGAAATTCCGCTTTTGTCCATTACATCTACAACCTCTGAAACATCTTTATAAGCATTAGACATCTCTTCAGCCAGAGTAGCCTTGCTCCTTGCTTTTACCAGGATATTCCTTTCTTTTAATTCATCGGCTATATTCCGGTTTTTCGCTTCTCTCTTCGCCTCACCGCGACTCATAACCCGGCCTGCTCCATGGCAGGTAGAACCAAAAGTTTCATTCATGGCTTTTTTGGTCCCAACAGAACAAAACGAGAAACGACCCATATCTCCTGGAATTAAAACAGGTTGACCGATATCCTTATATTTGAGAGGCAATTCGGGGTGCTGTGGGGGAAAAGCCCTGGTAGCCCCTTTCCTGTGTACACATAACTTGACACTTCTACCATTATAATGATGAAGCTCTTTTTTAGCAATATTATGTGCTACATCATATATTAATTTTAATTCCAAACGTTCAGCAGAAAGATGTAACGCCTTACTAAAAACTTCTCTTGTCCAATGCATTATGCACTGGCGATTTGCCCAGGCAAAATTTGCTGCACAACACATAGCCTGGTAATATTTTTCTCCTTCAGGAGAATTAACCGGAGCACAGGCTAACTGCTTATCAGGAAGATTAATATTATATCGCTGAACTGCTTTTTGCATTACAGACAAATGATCAGTACATACTTGATGTCCAAAACCTCTGGAACCGGTATGAATTAAGATTGTAACCATCCCCTCTTCAAGTCCTATCTGTCGGGCAATTTCCGGCTGATAAATATGGTCAACAAGCTGGATCTCTAAAAAATGATTCCCTGAGCCTAATGTTCCCAGCTGGAATAAACCCCGTTGTATTGCTTTTTTGCTAATAATATCCGGATTAGCTTGTATCATCCTGCCATTTTCTTCTGTATAAGTAATGTCTTCTTTTTCTCCATATCCTTTTTCTACAGCCCATTGGGCGCCTTTTGCCATTACTTTTTTTATTTCCTGGGAATTCAGCTTAATGATACCTTCTGAACCGACCCCGGAAGGTATCTTTTTGTATAATGCCTCTATGATTTCGGGCATTTTGTCTTTAATATCTTGAAATTTTAAGTTTGAACGAATCAATCTAACTCCACAGTTAATATCAAAACCTACTCCTCCCGGTGAAATTACACCATCCTCAAGTCCGGTGGCTGCAACACCGCCAATCGGGAATCCGTACCCCCAGTGAATATCAGGCATTGCTAAAGAATAGCCGACAATCCCGGGTAAGAAAGCTACATTTGCTACCTGTTTAAGAGATTGATCTGCCAATATCTGCCCTATTAAATTGTCTGAAGCATATATCCGCCCATTGACTCTCATACCCGGGTAAGATTCTTTTGAAATTTCCCAGATATTTGAATCAATTCTCCTTAAAATATTTCCCCAATTGTTTTTCATGAACAACTCCTCTTCTTAGCTTCTCTGCTAAAAGAGATAAAATTTTCCTATATTCCTTAAAGTTTAATCAAAATACTAAATATCAAACACAACAGTTGCTTCCCAGGAATTTTTTTTATTTTTTAGCACCTGTAAATTATGGTAGGTTACTGCCTTGATTTCCTTTTCAATATAAAAAGGAGATTCTTTAATTTTTATCCCGCCTGATTGTGCCAGAAGATTATTGTCAGTCAGACTTTCAATTACAAAATCATTTAATATCACAAAATCTGTACTATGAATATATAATAACTTATTTAGCCATTCTACTAATAATTCCTCTGTATTAGTTCCTTCACATTCTATTGTCCAGTAATTCTCGCTTTCATTTTTAGCTAGTACAGAAGAACCTGTGATAATAAAAAACATGCCCCGGGCAGCATTTTGAAACAATTTTTCTTTTGTTTCTCCAAATACCTGCAACCCTATATCTGCCATGTGTTCTATTACTTTATAATCCTTACTCATATCTACTCACAAATCCTTTTAAACAAAAAACTCCCGCCTTTGGTAATTTATACCTTAGGGACGAGAGCTATCTCACGTGGTACCATCCTAATTCGACAGATATAATAATCTATCCTTAATTAGAAAAAACTTCTATATTTAAATACCTATGGCTTCTAAATTTCATCATAGAGCAGGGTGGAATTCAATCACTTTTATACCGCATTCTCACCATTCACGGCTCTCTGAAAAATAAATAATGATTTACTGTTCCTTTTTCCTCTATCACTATTTACTAAAATTATAGATTTTATTACCTTTTCTGTCAATGTATTAAGGTGTCCCTAACCTCATTCTTAATTATACTATAATAATCATACTCAGACTATTTTGGTCTGGGTATTTACCTCTCTACAGTCTCATTTTTTTGATAAAACTAATATTCTTTCGGTCATCCTCATCATTTTTTTTTGGTGTTTCTAAAATAAATGGAAGGTTTCTTAAAAATGGATGGTTTATAATATTTCGAAACCCGACTTCTCCGATATATCCCTGTCCAATATGCATATGTCTATCCTTTCTGGAGCCTAATGGATATTTTGAATCATTCAAATGAATAACCTTTAGCCTTTCCAATCCTATCAGCCTCTCTAAATCTGCAATCATCTTGTTTATTCCTTCTTCGTCAGTTAAATTATATCCCGCTGCAAAGGCGTGACAGGTATCTACACAAACCCCTAATTTTCTTTTGTTATCAGTATTTTCTATAATACTCCTGAGTTGTCCGAAATTATAACCGAGACTGGTACCCGAACCAGAAGTGTTTTCTAATAGAATCATAGTTTTAAGTTTAAGAATATTGATTTCTTCCAACACTAAATTTAAAGAACTGACAATCTTATTTAGACCTTTCTCCTCTCCAGCCCCACGATGTGTTCCTGGATGAATAATGATATACGGCTGATATAAATTTTTTAATAATGATTCTGTTCTTTTTATCTCTTTTATAAAAGCAGAAATTGATTTTTGATAAATTATTTCGTCAGGGGAGGCCAGATTAATAAGATAGGAGGCATGTACAAAAATGGGATTAATATTATACTTTATTAAATTTTTCTGAAAATTATTTATTTCTTCCGGTGTATAAGATTTTTCTTTCCAGGTCAGGGAATTCTTGGAAAAGATCTGCATAGTATTGATTCCCAGATTTTTTGCCCGAATGACTGATTTTGCTATTCCCCCGGAAATGGAAACATGACATCCAATCTTCAATAAACGTACCTCTTAAAAAATTAAAATAAAGAGCTAAAAGCTCTATGCTCTAATTATAAATAGAAAATTTGTTCTGTTTAAGTATTTTTTTCTCTATTTATGATTAATACTTAAATTACCAGTTTTCTTTTTAATCTTCAACTCCCTTTATTATCTTGTTTATTGTGGGTAAAATAAATCAAGGTGCTTGGCTTTTCCTTTTAGTCTATAGTATACATTTATTTTAACAGGTAAATTTCCTTTTTTCTTTACTTTTTAATAAGCTAAGAACTTCAATATAAATATAAGGCAGTTAATTATACTCAATAACTATTAACTTTTTAATGAAAGCAATTAAAGAAAATAATATAGAATACTTCACAGATGCAAAAGTTCAGGGAATCAACATAGATTGTGTACAATGCGAAACAGGTGAACAGAAAACCATAGAGATTGAGGCTGCAACTGTTGTTCTTGCCCTGGGCATGGAAGCAAATAATGTCCTTGCTAAAGAACTAGAAGGAAAAGTACCAATTAAGGTTGTCGGAGATGCAGTAGAAGCCAGGGATGCCCTTGAAGCTATAAGAGAAGGGTTTTTAGCAGGGCGGTATTTTTTGTGAGAGTATTAAATATTCTAGTAGTTTTTAAGCTCCTTATCAAAAAATTAATAATATTTATATTTTGTTTAATAATATTAATATATTAATTGACATTATTATTTTTTGTATTATAATAATTTATGTAGATGTTATTTTTTTGAAATATCAGTTTAATATTAAAAAAATAGGGGGTAAATATTTTGCCTAACATTCCTACTAACTGTCCGGCCTGTAATGCCAGTATGAATATTACCGAGTTAAAATGCAGTAAATGCAGCACCACAGTTCAGGGAAGTTTTCCTTTAAACAAACTTATCTCACTTTCTGAAGAAGAACGGGAATTTTTAATGACTTTCCTTCGCTCTCGTGGAAATATAAAGGAAGTTCAGGAAAGAATGGGAATTTCTTACCCAACTGTTAAAAACAAACTGGATAAATTGTTAGCTGCATTAGGTCTGTTAAATGAGATTAATGGACTAAGTCAAATTGAAATCATCAATAGCGTTCATGCTGGAGAAATATCAGTGGAAGAAGCTCTTGATTTACTAAAAGAAAGTTAATTCTATTTAAAAAAATTTTTTAAGGAGATAGAATATGAAGGAAGAAATTAAGCAAGTTCTGGATATGTTAAAAGAAGGAAAAATTACTAACGAAGAAGCAGTTAGCCTTATCGATGCTCTAAAATTAACTGAGAAAGAAGACAAGGGGCAAGAACAAACTGCCATTAGCAAACAAAAAAGGTTTATTAAAATAAATGTAACTAAAGACAACAAGCCAAAGGTAAACATAAAGGTACCTTTCAGTCTGGTAAAATGGGGAATTAATATTGCCAATAAAATGGGGAAGGATACAGTTAAAATTGGTGGGGAAGAAATCCCCTTTGATATGGATGAACTTACTAATGCTATGAATGACCCGGAATTTTCCGGTAAAATTTGTGATGTATATGATGAAGAAAAAAATGAACATGTAGAAATTGAAATTGTATAGCAATAAACACCTTTTGTGCTGGTGTGAAATAGTAAAAGGTTGTAGCCTTTTCTTGTATTTCTTTTACTTGGAAAGCTGCAACCTTTTCAATCAGCTATCGATTCCCACGCCTTCACAGGTGTGATACGGTTAAAACTCAAGCTGTGCTTGTCCTGTTTCTTCTTCTGCTTGGGATTGAACATACTTGCGAATCACTTCTTCATTGATTCCCACTGTTGAGACAAAATAACCCTTTCCCCAAATGCCCTTCTTGTCCCAGTAGACCTTTTTCAAGAAAGTGAATTTCCTGCTGAGAGATCTGCTGGTGTTTTTCTTGATGCTCTCTACTGTTTTACTCACAGCATATTTCGGGGGAACTACCATATACAGGTGAACATGATCTGGTTTGATTCCTATCTCTAGATATTCCCAGTCTGGATAATATTTTGTTATTTCTTGTAACTTTATCTCCAGTTAACTATTTACCCCGGTGACCAGGATTTTTCTCCGGTAACGGGTTATCCAAACGATATGATATTGGGTCTTGTATATGCTATGGGCTGACTTATATAATTTCATGTAAATATCAAGCATTTATCCCACTCCTTCGGTAAATACTTTTCCTACTAACGTGGTAAGTATAAATCCCTCCTACCTGGTAAACAGTTTTCCTACCAGAGAAACTGGAAATAATCATTCTCCTTTCTTTTGATTTGAAATGCGATAGGATTCTCCTTTGAGGTTAAAGATCCTAGCATGGTGCAAGAGCCGGTCCAAAAGGGCGGTGGTCAGTACCTCATCTCCCATCATCTCTGCCCAGGATTCAAAACTCTTGTTGGAGGTAATAATCACCGATACCCGTTCATACAGATCGCTGATTAAGTTAAAGAAGAGGTTGGCCTCTCTTTTTTCGATAGAGGTATAGCCGATCTCATCAATGATCACCAGATTGGATTTGATAATTCTCCTCAGGCGGTACTGGGAGCTTCTCTGGATTTCTGCTGTCTTTAACAGTTTGATCAGGTTGGTGATCCTTTCAAAGTGCCTCAAAGCTATAATAAATTACATAGCTAACGCCGGAAATAATTCCAGAGTCATTTTCTATTAATCACTGCCTCTTTTAGGTTATGATAGATACTTAAGCATTCCTGTAATACATGAAAATGCTCTTTGAAAAATTAATAACCCCCGGTTATCATTATGGTAAATGTGTGTGTTGTAACCAATAACGCACAAAAACCACAAAATAACCGGAGGTTATAAAATAATGAAAAAACATTCTTTTTCGAAACTGGAGGCCATTACCCCAAAGACACTC
>Ga0334896_1000263_pt1 | contig 74972 bp, 79 predicted proteins | sample GraSluR3_MG_8_FD_207734 | JGI IMG/M metagenome (GOLD analysis project Ga0334896, IMG submission 207734) | Sludge microbial communities from methane-producing bioreactor in Wageningen University, Netherlands - Granular Sludge_27_06-R3 | ecosystem: Engineered > Bioreactor > Anaerobic >... | reverse complement strand
AACCAATTCTGGAAGAATTTGGTTTAAAAAAGAATTAAAAAAATTATTTAACAAAAAATCCAGAAAAAATATCAGTTATATGCATCAATGGTAAATCTACACTTGAATGCTCTAATTCAATGAAAACTTTCGATTTTATTAAATTCTTAATCGAAATACGATTAAAAAAATATGTAAAAATTATATAAACACTTTTCCACTAAAAAATGCATTAAAAAATAAAAACATTAATGAAAAATGAATTAATTACTTATTTAAAAGACAAACAATCAAATAAAAAAGATTTTATAAATACAATATGAAAAACAAATACATAGGAATGACTTAAGCAAAGAACAATTAACAAAAAAACTACAATTAAGTATAAATAAAGAAAATAACAGAAATAAAAGGCTTTTAAATAGTTTAAAAAGAAATAACTTATATAATAATATAAATAAAGATAATATAATTGATGATTTAAAAAACAAAAAACGAATTGTTGTTATTTTAGATAATGCTAAAGTTCATGATGCTAAATTAGTAGAAAAAGCATGTGAAATATTAAATATAGAACTTATACCATTACCCCCGTATTCACCTAAATATAATCCTATAGAACAAATTTGAAGAGTTATAAAAAGAAAACTTTCAATATTAAATATAACTGATAAAAAAATTCTTAATTAATAGATTTAAAGAATATTATAATGAAATTATTGAGGATAATACTTTTTATAAAAACTGGGTGGAAAAATTCTTACATTAAATTTTTCATGTTGTTAACTATAGTTTCATACATTTCATTTGTTAAAGTAGTGTTTTCTAAAATTTTTTTATTTTCTTTAGATAAAATGGATTCTAAGCTATTAAATGAATTATTAATATTTAAATTATTTTTAAGTATTTACCCACAATTAGTGCAAAAAGAGCTATCTACATTATTTTCTTTTCCACAATCTGAGCAAAATGTTTTATTTTCCATATTATGACCTATTTTATGTATTTTATAATTATATTAATCCCCAAATTAATCCCGAAGATAACAACATATTTTATACTAAAAATTTATTTCTATTTAAAATTTTTAAAAATTTTTTATAAAGCTATAAAATCTTAAAATTAATGTTTATGAGCATATTGACTATTTTTAACCATGTATCTCCAATCATCATATTCTTGACCTGAAAGAATTCCATCTCCATTTTCATCACAACTATTAAACATTTCTCTTGCTGCATAATCTGGGGTATGGGCCAAATTAGAATTAGCTTCTTCAAATGTAACTGCAACATTCCCATAAGCAGATGGTTGTTCTGCCTTAGGAATTGAAACTTCTTCTACTTCATTTATAGATTGATTAGACATATCCATATTTTCACTAGAAGTATTATTAATTAATTCTTTAGAATCCACATTATTTTGAGGAAGCACCACAAAAATTATTGTAGAACAGATGATTATAAGTAAAATAACTAATCCAACAATAATAACATCTTTATTATCCATAAACTTATTTTGTTTTAATTATTATTTAAATACTTATATTTTTTAAGTATTAATCAATTTTAAAATACCTTACAGGATTTTTACATGGTCCAGAACAAGATAATATTTCTTGGGAGGAATAATATCTTAAATATCTATTACAATCACATGAAAATACATTTTTTAAATTATTTACATTATTACAAAAAGTTCTAACCTCCTCCATTGAAATATTTAAACTTAAAGGATTATTATGTGATAGCATATTGCCTATTACAGAACTATCTAATTTTTGAAATGCTAAATCAATTTCTGCTTTTTTATCCTCATTTTTAATTTTTTTAAAAATTTCTCTTAAACGAGGCGTTATAGCTTGTCTATAATTACAAACTGTATATCCTGAACTTTGTAATGGTAGTTTTGCATTAATATTGCGGCAAATATTTTCTAAAACTTCTTCATAGTATTGTCTAGCTAAATTTCCAGCACATATTTTATCTCCACTATCTAATTTTTCTTCAATAATTTGCCAGCTATCTTTATGGCCTTTTAAAATAATTCCATCATCACTATTCCACTTATTAATTTCATATTTTAAAATTTTTACTATTTAAACTATAAGGACCAATCATTTGTGACATTTGCCTGTACCAAAGCTTATCATGTGTTGTAATAATAAATTGTTTATCACTAAACTTTGAAAAAAGTAATTTAGCTATTCTTTCTCTGTGTTTTGCATCAACAGTTGTAACAACATCATCTAAAAGAATATAAGGAATATTATTATTGAATCTTTTAACAAAAGCTAAAAAAATACATAATCCTAATGTATCTAGATGTCCTTCACTTGAATAGACTCTAGGATTTTCTTTTCCTTGATTAAAAGAGTTTATTTTTAAATTTACAATATTTTTTGAATCATCCACTATTAATTCAATATCTTTATTTGATTCATTAGGATGTATGAAATTGTAAAATTCTTCTAAATCTTTTTTAATGTCTTCAAAAATCAGCTGAATTTCATTATTTTTAGTGGATTTGAAAACAATGTATAAATTATTTGCATAATTTAATTGTTTAGTGTTAATTAATAATTCTTCTTCAGTTTTTTTAATATCTAAAATTTTACTTTTAATTAATGTTAATTTTTCTATTAGCTGGTATCTTTTTTTATCATTATCCGATATTTCTAATTTGATTTTAATAGATTCTAAATTTTTTTTAGTATTTTTTAAATAATCAGAATTAAATTCTTTTATATTATCATTGAAATTATTATTATCATTTAAATAGTCTATTAATTCCTTTAATTTTTTTATATCTGCGTTGATTTTTTCATTATCTTTTTTAGTTTCAATTATATTATTTAATTTTATAGTCATTATGGTAAAGTTTATCATTATTAATTTATATTTATTCAATGATTATTTATCCAATTTACAGCACATTTAGTTGTTTTTTTTTAAATTCTTCAGATTCTTCAATTACTTTTTCTTTAATTTTTTCTGCATTTTCAAGAAATAAAGGTGATAAATATCTTTTTATTTCTTTCATAGGAGTTTCAGTGGGATTTAATTTAGGCGTATATTTTGGAACAAAAAGCAAATAAACGTTATGATATTTAGTATTATAATTAGTAACCAAACATTTTTTAATAATGAAGTTTAATATATTTATTTATGGTGGGAAAAAGTAAATTTAAAGTTAAACCTCATTTAAATAAAAAAGAAATTAATGAGCTGATTAAAGAACATGAAATTTCTGTTAAAGTTTTAAAACGATTATATTTTATTAAACAACTATTATAAGGAAGTAATATAAAATCTGCTTCGAAATTCATAGGAATTACAGAACAAAGTGGCCATAATTGGTTGAAATTATATAATGACGAAGGTTTTGAAGGATTAATGCCTAAATATGCTGGTGGAAGACCAGGATTTTTATCTGACAAACAATTAAAAGAATTAGATGAACTTATAATGTCTGAAAGCAATCTTTCTATGAAAGATGTGCATAATATCATTAAAAATCATTTTAAAGTTGATTATAGTATGAAACAAGTTGGTGTAATCACAAAAAAGCTTGGATATACTTATACTAAAGTATATCCTAAATTTTCAAAAAATGTCAGAGGATGCTGAAGATTAGCTTAAAAAAAAACTAAAAGAAATAGATTTAGAAAACAACGATATTATAATGTTTTTTGATGGTTTAACAATACAGAATACTCCTAATACTGATAGAACTTTATGTAAAAAAGGTAAAAAGAATATTGCAATTAAAAATCCTCTTAAATTTAAAATTAATACTCTTGAAGCACAAGCTATAAAATGGAAATTCACACCTAACTATTTCAAATTCGTCAAAAGCACATGAAATAGGTAGATATTTTATAGAAACAAGATTAGCAAATACAAAATCTAAAGAACTAATCGATATTCTTGAAAATTCTTTAAAAAACTCAAAATTAACAAAAAATAAAATAAAATCCATCATGAAAGAAAATAATACATCTTTAAAAAAATTCATAGCAAAAATTAATAAAAAACTAGAAAACAAAGATTTATCAACTAATGAAATTGCTAAAAAAAATTAAAAAATAATGTCAAAAAGAAAGCTTAGAAAATAAAAGAAAAATCGACCACATAAAAAGAACTAAACTATTAAAAACAATAAATTTAATATTTACGTTCTCAATGCTCCAATGAATGCAAAATACATATAATATTAGACAATTACAGTGTTCACAAATACTTTACTAATTGAAGAAATGTGTGAAATAATTAATATTAATTTTTTTACCGCCTTATTCTCCAAAATTAAATCCAATAGAACAAGTATGGAGAACTGTCAAAAAAAAGAATAAGTAGGTATTATTATGAATCAAAAGAAACATTAAAAGAACAATTCCATAAAATATTTTATGAAATTATAGAAAAAACTTCATTCTACGAAGAATGGAAAAAAACATTTCTAAAAAAAGTTAAGTAATTACCTATAAAAGAAAATTACTTTCTTTAAATCAACAACATATATTTAATATCATATTTATTTTTTCTAAAAATTCTTTTTTATTTAAAACCAAAACATCTTCATTAAAAGCTTTTTTACTTAAATAACCTTTTCTTTTCCAAGAAATTATGACTCCAGGAATATCTTCAGTAAAAGGAACTCCATCAAAATCTCCTAAATATCCTAAAACCTTATAAACACTTTCTCTTAAATAGCTATCTTCTTTTGTTCTTTTAACTTCTATTATCCTATAAATCTTTTTATTATCTTTTTCAAACTCTAAAATAATATCTGGGCGTTTTAAACTTGCATTTATTTGATAATTTTCAAAAATATTTTTATATTTAGAATTTTCATAAAAAATAGTTGGAGTATTTTGATAATATATTTTTAATTTTATATCATCATCTTCATATTTAACAGAATAATCATTTCCAGGCATTAATAATCCTAAATTAATTTTATCATAATCTAATGCGCTTATTAGTTTAAAAAATACAAATAATTCATATAATGTATCATCACTAGCTGGTTTAATTAATTGTTTACTTAGTAATTCTTTTAATTTTTCTAAAGTATTTTTAATAAATAGCTCTTCATATAATTTATATAAATTAGCTACTTTTTTATAGTATTGATTCCTATTATTTTGAGTTTTTCTTAAATGTTTAGGTGATATTGCTTTAACTGATGAAATATTATTAAAATAAATATTATTCATAGCTTTTTCAGCTTTAAAATACCTAGAACTTATAATACTATGCCAGTCTGTTTTTATTCCATCAATATTTTTAATAAATTGTAATGGATTTTCATAAAGGTAAATAATTTTCTCAATTAAAAACTTTAAAACTTGGTTTTCACATAAATCATATGATTTTAATGGAGGAGTACAAACAAATAAACTTGGATCATTATAACCTAAGGTATACCTTGATTTATAAGTATAATTCCAATCAACTCGACCTTTAATAATTCCTCGTGATTCTATTTTTTCTTTTAAGGTTGAATGAGTAAGATTTCTAAGTAATTGAGGTAAAACTTCAATAAATTCTTTTAATTCCCTACTTAATAAAAAATGTGCTGCTTTTAATGATTCAAATTCTTTCTTTTTTAAATTAAAAAGTTCACAAATTCCATTTTGAATATTTAAAAAATTTCCCTTAAATAAATAAAGATGGAAATAATCTTCAATTTCTTTTTTTATTTCTGATTTTTCTAACTCAGACCAAATATTTTCATTCATAAAATGATACCTAGTAAGTTATTAAATTTTTTAAAGCAGCTTCAATATTGGGAGTCATAATCTCTTTATCTTCAAATAAATTACAGATTTTATTAATCTTGTCATAGTTAAGTCCTTCAAATTGAGGAACTATATAACTCAATATAGCTTCTTCCATAATTTCACCGTGATTTCCTAAATTTTTTCTAAATTGAATATATTTTATCATATCTTTATAAATAGCTGGACCAATTTCTCTGTATTCATTTAAAGGTAAAAGGTATTTTAGCTTATCTAAATATTCAATTTCTAATTGATCACCCCATATATCAATCAAGTCTTCAAAATCACTGTTTTCAGGTAAGTCAATATTAATAAATGCAAATCTCCTCATAAATGCATAAGATAAATCAAATAATGAATCTTTATCATAAATATTCATTGTAGCTATTATTCTCCAATTCTTTCCAATAAAGTACGTTGCAGTATCTTCTGAGTAATAGCTATTTAATTCTTTTGAAATAGCTATTTTAATTGATTCTCCATTTTCTGATTTGTATGGAAGTTCAACACTTTGACCAGATAAAACTGTAAATAACTGACCAAATGCTTTATCAATATCTGAACGATTAATTTCATCAATTATTAACCATTTGTTATGTCTTATAGCTTCTAAAAATTTACCTTCATTGAAATACAATTTACCCTCTTTATCAGGCATGAGTCCTCCAATTGTATCAAATGTAGTCCAATCAGATGTTGCAGTTGTGATAATAAAACCATCAATTGAAGCATTATCTGATGAATTTTCTGCTAAATCAATAGCTAATTCTGTTTTACCAGTACCTGGTGCACCATCTAAAATTATATGTTTTCCAGAATTTAGTGCAGCACATAATTTATTTAAAACATTTTCAGGAACTTTAAGATTTGTTTCTATTGATTTTGGTTTTAAGTTTAATTCTTCAGAAATTTCTGTTTCTTCACTATCTTCTTCAATATCTGAATAACCAACAAGAGGCAAAGGTTTATCTCTTGCATAATTACCTAAATCTGAACTACATAACCAATGTGTGAACATATCAAAATATCTAAAATCATCTAAATTATCTACATAGTCTGATAATTCTATTAAATTATGATGTAATATGATATTATTTTTAATATAACTTGTTAATTCACTATCAATGGGCTTTATATTGTTATTTAATAAATTAAATAAATTAATAGAATCAATTGTTTTTTTATTTATTACATAAAACTTGTTATCTAAATAATACAAAGTAGGGCTTAAAAGTCCTGTTTTAAAACCTTTACTAAATTTATTTTGACTATAATTTTTTAAAATCTTTTTTTGAACTTCTAAATTTGAATCATTATCTTTTAACTCTTTTATAGTATCAAAATATAAATTAGCAGTTTCATCAAGTTCTTCTTCCGATAATTCATAATTTTTCTCAAATAACAATTTAGAATTACCATATGCTTTAAAAAGGCTTTTTTTAGGGCTTAATATTTTATCCCAAATATCATCACTTACTTCTTGTCCATTTAATTTCTTATGAAAAATTTCATTAAAATCTTTATTAATAGCTATTTTATCTGTAGTATACCTTTCAAAATGTTTTAAACCCTTATTTGTATCTAAAAATTCTTTTTTAAAGGCATTATATAAATAACTTATTAATTTTGTTGTATATTGTGGTGTTGATTTCCCATATGAACTTATTATTTTATTCCATTTAATGAAATTTATTTTACTAATTGTAGATCTTACAAAAAGATTCTTTTTAACAGGAATTTTATCTGTGATTAACCATTTAACATTTCTTCTATGATTTAATTCAAATTCATTTTTATCAGGATTTTCATCAGGAGAAATATAATCACTTGTTATAATTCCAATACCATTAAAGTAAGATCTTCCAATATTAACAATTACAATATCTCCAACTTTCATTTCATGAACAAAATTCCATATCATTGAAGGAGCTTGACTATTTTTTGTTTCATTTTCATAAAAAGGTTTTAAATATTTATCAATATCTTCCTTTGTTTTAAATTGCCTATAATCAAAGTCATTTTGACCACCTTTATCACTACCCCATGTACCAATACCAATATATTCTTTTTCTTTAAAAAACTCCCATGCTTTAGCTGCAATATCTATAGATCCTGGAGCAATTCTCCAAATATTTTTATTTTCAATATTTATAATATTTTCATCAGTAAACTTAGGATTAGGATTAATTTTTAGTTTTTTAATAATTTTATTATAATTAGGAATTGAATCTTCATAAATACTTATCAAATAAGTTAAATCTTTATATAATTCATCAGAATTTAATGAATCATAAGAATATGCTTTAGAAATAATGCTATCTGGATGAATTTTAGAATCTTTTAAAGTTGTAAAACCTTTTGGTAAATTTGTTAAATTTGAAGTTAAATGGTTTGCTATTTTTATTCTTGTTTCCTCATCAGGATTATTATTTCCTTGATCTAGAGATAAATAAATATTAGATTCATCATCTTTAAAAGTAAAAATTAAATATAATCCTTCTTTAAATGTTTTTGCAGATTTATAGTTTTTAATTCCTGCCCATGGAATATTAACCCAATTTATAGAACCATGAGATACTTTAACATCATAATTAATATTTGCATTTGTAATATTTGAAACTAAATTACTTAAATGATTCTTAAATTCAGTTCTCATCTTTTCTGCAAAAGAATTATCTTTTAAAGGTTTTTCTTTTTCAATCCCATAGTTAGTTAAAATTTCTTTAAAATCTTTAACAACTAAATCACAATCTTCTTTTTCTATAATTTCTTTATATTTTGGAATTAAATATTCATAAATTTCAATAGCTTTTTTTAAATCACTTAAAAACTCATCTGAATTTAAATTATCTAAATAATAATCTTTATATGGTACATTATTATTTGATAAATCAAAATCCTTAATATATTTATCATAAATATCTAGAAATTTTTCTTTAACTATTTCAACTAATTTTTCCGTTCTTTTTTGAGTAATTTCTGAAGAAGTTTTATCATACCCTTGAATAATCCTAAGAGTTATTTTTTTATTATTAATATCAAATGCATATACTACAGTTAAGCCTTCTTGATAAGTTTTAGCAGCTTCATAATTTCTAAAACCAGCCCAAGGATAGTTAGCCCAATTATTTTTCCCTGGAGAAATCTGCACATGATATAAAGGATTTCCATCAACAATTTCCATAATTATTCTTTTAAAATCATCTTTAAATTCCTTCCTCATTTTATTAGCTAATGGATTATCTTTGAATGGTTTTTGTTTTTCTTCATTGTAATTTCTTAGAATTTCTTTAAAATCTTCTACTACTTTTTCCATATTAATTTTCCTTAAAAATAAATAATTAATTTAATATATGTATTAATTATTTTTAAATTTAATTATTAATTTTTTTCAAAATGATTTATATTGCTTTATTAAAAATATCCTAGTTTGTAATTTGATTTAATATCTAAAATATATTTTCTCTTTATTAATAATATTAGTCTGTTTTGAAATAGTAGTTAAAAGAAATTTTATAATTGAAAAGAATATCATAGTTAAAACAAAAAACAATGTATGCAATTTTCAATAAAATATCTGATTAAAAATAAAAATTTAAAAATATTTCTAAAAATAAAAAAATTTCTGAAAATTCAGTTATTTGGAAATTCCGAATAACTGCTTCAGATAAAAAATATAACATTAGAAAAATCTAGAAAATCAATAATACAATTAATTAAACAAAGTTTTATAATTATTACAGCAGTTTATAGTTAACCATTTTGATACGTAATCAACAAAAATGACATATGTTTTAACACATTTTTTTTAAGAAAACTGATGAAAACAGAAAATTTTACTTGATGAAAATTTTATAAAAATCCTTTAAAAATAGCTATTTTTAAAAAATAACAATTTATAACCATATTATAAAAATAATTTTACTTGATGAAAAATAAAAAAATAAGTTGATGAAAATTATTTTTCTAAAATATAGTGAGTATTTCTTCCAATTCCTACAGATTTAATTAATCCTTTTTTAATAAGCTTACTAAGATAATTATGTGAGGATTGAGAAGATATATTAAATAATTCTTGTATTTCCTTATTTTTAATAGACTCATTTTCATCAATATAATCTAAAATTATAATTTCTTTTTCACTTAGTTCTAATTTATTATTAAATTTATTTGTAATCTTAGATAAATGTAAAATTTCTTTTTTGATTTTTTCAATTGATTGTAAAAATCCAGTGGTAAAATATTCTAACCATTCTGTTAAATCATTAGTTTTATCAGGTGATCTAAGTGCACTGTAATATTTTTCTCTATCTGTGTTGTAAAATTCATCTAAAGTAAAATATTTTTTAAAATCAAATCCTCTGAAATATAAAATATATGTAGAAAATGCACGACTAGTTCTACCATTACCATCAATAAATGGATGAATTCTAACTAATTCATAATGGCTAATTCCACTAATTAATACTGGTGATAAATTATTTTCTTGATTTAACCAATGAATTAAATTATCAACTAAAAATGAAACTTTATTAAAATCTGGTGGTACAAAATTTAGTTTTCCAGTTTTTAAATTTCCTATAACTACACGACTTTCTCTAAATTCACCTGGATTATTTAAAAGGCCTTTAGAAATATCTTTATGAAATGATAAAATAAGATCTTTAGAAAAATTAGGATAAATTTCAATATACTTATCAAAATTTTTTAAAACTTCAAAATAATTTAAAACCTCTTTTTCAGACTTTGAAATATTATTAATCTTTTGATTTGAATTATATAAGTTTTCAACCTGTTTTAGATTTAAAATGTTTCCTTCAATAGATGTAGAATTATAAGTTGTTTCAATAATAGCTTTATTTTTAAGTAATAAATCATATGATGGAATTATTTTAGCATTATTAATAATTTCTTTTGCAGATTCTATTTTAATTAGATTATTAACTATATCTTGAGTATAGTTGAAATTAGGTTCATACATTAAAATATAATTTGTTTTTTATTAAATATAAAATTTTTCATTTTACTTGATGAAAAATTTATAAAATTCTTTTCAAAATAGCTATTTTAAAAAAATAAGCTATTAATAATCATTTTAAAAAAATTATTTTACTTGATGAAAAATATTTTTAATTAAAAATTTCTTTATATATGGTTAATAATAGAAAGAATAATAAGAATTTAAAAATTTTAAAAAGGTAATAAGATGTCTAAAGAAGAAATTAAATTAAAAGAAGATAAATTATTAGAAATGGTTAAAGCTTTTTGTGAAAAACACCTTGATGAAGAATATAAAGACCTTTCTATTAAACTAGTTAAAAAAATGGGGCGAAAACATGATGTTCCATTTAAAAGAGGTAAACTTGAAATATGGGCAAGTGGTGTAGTATATGCATTAGGTCAAATTAATTTTCTTTTTGATGATTCTTTTAGTCCATATTTAAGTGCTGATGACATATGTGATTACTTTGGAACTAAAAAATCAACTGTTGGTGATAAAGCAAAAAGAATTAGAGAAATGTTTAAAATGCAACATTTTGATAAGGAATTTTCTACTTCTCAAATGAAAGATAAAGGAATGGTAGTTATGGATAATGGATTTATGATTCCTGAATCTTTTTTAAAAGAAAAAGAAGAAAGTAATATAAATTTATTAAGTTTAATTGCTGAGCAGTTAGGAGATGATGATAAAAATTTAGAATCATTTATTAAAGAAGAATTTTTAAAAGGTAAAAATGAAAAAGATACTGCGATGTTTTTAGATATTATTTCAACTCCTATGCCTGAAGAAATGGCTTATGGTTTATTCAATGAAATCTTTAATGAAAAATCAGATAGTTCTTTTTTTGATTTCGATTTTGAAGAAGATGATATTGAATTATTTGAAGATTATGTTATTGATGAAAACAATCCTTTAGAAACAATTGAAGATTATGATAGAGCTATTGAGCTTTTCAAAAATACTAAGGGTGAAGAATATTTTGAAGAATATAAAGGCTTTTTTTGGGGAATGCATGAAACTCGCCCGTTTATGACTAATTTATTTACACTAAGTAGGATGTTATGGGATGAAAATCAAAAAGAAAGAGCTATTAATCAATTAAAATATTGTTTAGAATTAAATCCAGAAGATAATCAAGGTGTTAGATATTTATTAATTGATTATTTATTAGAATTAAATAAATTAGACGAAGTTAAAGATTTACTTGACTTTTTTGATGAAGAATATTCTGCAAATTGGAATTTCTCAAAATTATTATTTTCAATAAAAAGTAAAGATGATAAAAAGATTATTAAAAATTTATATGATGAAGCTATTGCAACTAATGAATATGTTGTTCCTTATTTAATTGGTAAAAAGAAAATTCCTCAAGATCCTCCTGAATTTTATAGTATGGGGGATGAAAGTGAAGCTTTATTTTATATTAATTCATCATTTAATGCTTGGAATAATGATAAAATAGCTATTGATCTTTTAAAAGAATTATATAAATAACTTATTTATATTTCTGATTTTAAAAATTCTTTTATGTTTATCTTAGACCCGAAAGAATACTATGACTGAATCTTAATGAAATATTTCAGTCATAGATGAATTTCAGTATTATGATTTGAATCAAAAGTTTTAAATAGTTTAAAATAAATATAAGTACCTATGGGTCATGATTTAGATAAGAATCGACATTCAGTATATAAGTTGACATATCATCATGGTGCTTGTGTATTAAATACATAAGATATAGTAATAATTCCTGAAATATTCAATAGACTCATTGATAATATTTAATAAGGATGCTTCTAACTTATGACATAGTTTTTAGAAGAATCTAAATTTTGAATCAGGCCATATACTATTTGTTATTTAAAACTATAACCTCAAATACAACTATTAAAATTCATAAATGCTTACAAATCAGCTAGTAGTCGTGAGGGTCGGCCAAAATTCAAAATTATTTTCTTAAAACGATAGATTAATCCTTTATTTGAGATTTGAAGAAACATCTTTCTTGAAAAAGGTATTTTTTGTCCGACACTCGTCGTTTAATAAAAAAAATTAATATCCTGAGATTAGGAAGAAACTTTGGAAAGAATCCTTTTTGGAAAATAGGATACTTCATATCTTACTACTGGTGGAGTAGGCTTAGAAACTGTGATAAAATATATACAAAAAACAAAAAAAGACTATGAAAACAGTAGTGAAATCTTATAAAATTAGAATATATCCAAATAAATCCTTGCAAGATAAATTATACGAGAATTTTGGATACAACAGATTTGTATTCAACCAATTACTTAACTATAATCGGTTAATTTTTAGTTTAGTTGTTAATAATCCAAAAATCAATCCTCATAACTATAAACTCAAACTTAATCGTTCGACACTTAATAATTGGTTAAATGTACTTAAATCAGACTATTCTTTCCTAAAAAATAGTGAAAGCACTAGCTTACAATCAACTTGCGATATATTCAAAGACAGTATGATTAGGTTTTTCAAGCACCAAAATCAGTTTCCTAGATTCAAATCAAGAAAAAATCCAGTGCAAAGTATTCGTTTAAAGAACAATAACAATAGTATACGATTTGAACATAATAAATTAAGGTTACCACGATTTGGACTAGTGAAATACAGAGATAATAGGAAAATCTTAGGAGATATCCTTTCAGCTACTGTAAAATATGAAAATAACAGATGGTTTGCAGTATTAAACTGTAAAAATGTCCCAATAACTCCATTACCAAAAACTGGAGATAATGTTGGTATTGATTTAGGGTTAAAGGATTTGATGATTTTTAGTAATGGTGAAAAGAGAAAGCCAATCACTCGCCTAACTAAAATAGAACACCACAATAGCACGATTAAACCGAAATCTATCAAGAAAAGTTAAAGGTTCTAAAAAACTTCATTAAAAATCTTAAAAAATTACATAAATTATATAATAAAGTCTTTGATATCCGTAAACAATGAATATCAGAAACTATCCACAAAAAATAATCGAAAATTTTGATTTAATCGGCTTAGAAAACTTATCAGTACAGAACATGATAAAAAACAAACGATTAAGTCCACAGCATAAGCCAAATATCATGGTCAAAACTTATTGACATGATAAAATACAAAGCCCAATGGCATGGTAAAAAATGTATACAAATAAGTAAAGTTTTCCCATCATCAAAGCTTTGTAACAAATGTGGATACAAAAAAGAAGATTTAACACTAACAATAAGAGAATGGACTTGTCCAGAATGCAGGACAAAACATGATAGAGACATTAATGCATCTATTAACATTCTCAATGAAGCTATCCGAATGAATAATAAATGTACTACAGGACATGTAGGAATTTAAGCTTGTGCTACTATAGAACATTAGTTCTATCTAAACAAGAAACTGTAGCTTATAATAGAGAGCAAAAATCTCCGAGTGAAACTTCATAAAATAATCACTCAGAGAGTATGTCAAAAGGCAAACTATTAATAACCCTATTTAAAAAGTATGTTTATATCTTTTTTATATTATATATTTTTTAAAATGAGGAGATAGATTGAAAACTAATTATATGGAAACATTTTTAATATTTATTCGTGGACTCTTGATGGGTTCTGCAGATATCCTTCCAGGAATTTCTGGAGGTACTATTGCTCTTATTACTGGAATTTATGAAAGATTAGTTCATGGTATTAGTAAAATCAATTTTACTTTTGTAAAACCATTATTAAAGGGAGATTTCAAAGAATTTAAATCTAAATTATTAGATGAAGTAGACTTTGCCTTATTTATTCCTCTTTTACTTGGAATAGGTACTGCAATGTTAACATTAGCTAAATTGGTTTCTTATGCTATGGAAGTTCACACTGCATTTACGTATTCCTTTTTTTTAGGCCTTATAGTATCTTCTTCTTATATATTATTTACAAAATTAAGTGGAATTAATTTAAGAAATATCATACTTGCTATTATAGGGTTTATTTTAGCTTATATTTTTGTAAGTTTAAATCCTATAGCTACTACACATACTTTACCTGTAATTTTCATATCTGGTGTAATAGCTATCTGTGCTATGATTTTACCAGGGATTTCTGGTTCATTTTTACTTTTACTTTTAGGTCAATATGAGTATATGTTAAATGCACTTCATGAAATGCGTCTTCCAGAAGTTATTACTTTTATTGTAGGTGCATTAATTGGAATTTTAGGTTTTTCTAAACTATTAGATTATTTGTTACAACATCATGAAGAAAGTACCATGGCATTATTAATAGGAGTTATGATTGGAACTTTAAAGATTCCTTTTGTTAAAATAAGCACTACAATGGCATTAACACTACCAAATATATTACCATGTATTGGGCTTGCTCTTATTGGTCTTGTAATTATAATTGTATTAGAGAGAAAATTCTAAAATTTTTATACAATATACAATTATATTTCTTATTTTTTTAAATGAATTATTGTTAATCCTTTTTTTATAAATTTAAGATTTAGTATATTTTTATTTTCTAATCTTATTCTTTAAATTATTTTATCAAATAATTATTTTTTTTATTTACACTTGAAATTATAATCTATTAGACATATATTTCAACTGTAAAATCTTTTAAAAAAATATCAAATAACAGTTTTTTACTTAATAAAATCATTTTACGCTGTTTAAAATTATTATTTTTAAAAAATTTAATTAATTTTTATTTTTTAGATATTATTATTTTCATAAAACCCGTGAAAATATGATTTATATAATTATAAAAAGTATAGACTATAAATAAGCTCTTATTTTTATTTTATTATTTTTATAAAGTTTATTAAACTATATTATTTTGTAATAAAACATCTTTATTCTTTAAAATTCAATAGAATTTTTACTTTTAATTAAAATTATTATAGAAAAGCTTTTATTATTTAAAAACAAAAAAAACTATTAGTATAAGTTTATCTTATATGTTTCAAGGAGATTTTAAAATGGATATTGTAGATATTTTTAAGGAAAGTCTTTATTTTCCTACAAAAGATTTAAATAAATTAGTAATTTTAGGTGTAATTTTTATTATTTCTAATATTCCTACATTTTTATTAGGTTTTGGATTGAGTTTAGATAATTTTGATCCTAGTGGAATTTTAAGTTTAATTTTTGGAATTTTAAGTTTAATTGTTTCGATTTATTTATTTGGATATTTCATTAATATGCTTAGAAATACAATTGATTATCAAGATGAATTACCAGAATTCAATGATTTTTCTGACCATATTGTAGTTGGTATTAAAGGAATATTAATTGCAATATTTTATTTCATAATTCCAACAATCATTGCTTTTATTTTAGCATTTGTAACAGGTGCATTTGGTAAACTTGGGGAAATAGTTATGCTTAATGGACAAGCTATACCTGATCAATTAGTTTCAGAATTCTTATTATCATCATCTATTGCAATTATATTATCCTGTATCATATTTATCATCTTTTCTTTACTCTATATTATTGCTCTTGTAAGATTTGCTGATAAAGGAAATATGGGTGCTGCAGTTGAATTTGGCGAAGTTTTTAAAACAATTGGAAATATTGGTTGGGGAAAATATATAGTATGGTATATTTTAATGGGAATTGTCGGATTTTTCTTAGCAATTATATCAGGTATTTTAATTTTCATACCAATCATTGGGGTTATAATTAATATACTTATTATTAGATCATATTCCATGATTTTTACAGCAAAAGCTACTGGTTTAATTTATAATGAAAAAGATAATTAAAATTATTTTTATTTTCTTATTTCATTTTTAAAATTATTTAATTCTTTTTTAAATTAAATTACTCTTTTTTTATTTTTAATAAAATAAGTTAAGTTAATAAAAGTATAAAAATATAAATTAACTTATTCTAAATGGAATCAACATATGATTATAATTAAACCTAAAAAAAAGATCTATGAAGTTTTCCCTATTGGTTCACCTAAAGGTGCTCTAAATTCCAAAAGAAAACCTAAATTTATAGGTTCTTTAAAATTTAAAAAAGAAGGAAATAAATTATCAATTAATAAGTTTATTGCTAATTATGAAAATGAAGAAAAATTATATCCTCCTTCTCAAGTTTTAAAGTTTTTTAAAAATCAAGCTATTTTTTTAACTGAAAAAGATGAAGAGCTAGAAGAGTTTTTAAAAAGTAATGATATTACTCCTAGATTTACTAAAATTTGCAAGTTCTGTGTAAATGATGGAAATATTACAATTATTAACTCTAAAAATATGTATAAATATCATAATCAATTTATTTGTTATGATTGTGCTTTGAATACTATTAAAAGAGAACTTGATATGCAAAAGTATAATAAAAAAGTTTTTAGAAATTTTAAAAATCTACTTGATACAACTAAAGATTTAGAAAAGGTTATAAATGTTATCAATCATAAATTTGATCCTTTAAAAAACTCTAATTTAACATTATTTGATAAAATAGAAATTGATAAAACTAATAAAATCCCTGAAGTTGATATGGATAGGTTAAAAATTCCAAATGATTTTAAAAAGATTTTAATAGAAAATGGAAATAAAAAACTACTTCCAATACAAATTTTAGCTATTAATAAAGGATTACTTAAAGGAGAAAACATATTAGCAGTTTCTGCAACAGGAAGTGGAAAAACATTAATTGGTGAACTTGCAGGAATTCCTAAAGCATTAAATAGGGAAAAGTTTATTTTTTTAACTCCTCTTGTTGCTCTTGCAAATCAAAAATATAGGGATTTTAAAAAGAAATACGAAAAATTAGGTTTAAAAGTAGCTATTAAAGTTGGAAAAAATAGAGTTAAAGCTAAAGGTGAACTTAATTTTAATAATTCAAGTATTAAAGATGCAGATATAATTGTTGGAACTTATGAGGGAATTGATTTTCTGATTCGAAGTGGAAATTATAAAGACTTAGAAGAATTAGGTCTTATTTTAATAGATGAGATTCATACATTAGATGATATTGATAGAGGAATTAGATTAAATGGATTAATTAAAAGAGTTAAAAAATTATTCCCTAAAACTCAAACAATAGCTTTATCAGCTACTGTTAAAAACCCTAATTTTCTAGCTAATATTTTAGATGCTAATTTAGTTGAGTATTCTAAAAGACCAGTTCCAATTGAAAGACATTTGATTTATACAAGAAACGAATCTGAAAAAAGATTGATTATTCGAAAGCTTATTGTTAAAGAATTTAATGAAGTGTCATCTAGAGGATTTAAAGGTCAAACAATTATTTTTACAAATTCTCGGCGTAAAACTCATCAATTATCTAATTATTTATCTAATAAAGGATTAAATGTTAAGGCATATCATGCAGGTTTGTCTTATTATAAAAAAGAAAGAATTGAAAAAGATTTTGACAAGGGAAAAATAGCTGCAGTTGTTACTACTGCTGCTTTAGCTGCAGGAGTTGATTTTCCAGCATCACAAGTTATTTTTGATACTCTTTTAATGGGAAATTCATGGATTTCTCCTAATGAATTTTCACAAATGACAGGTAGAGCAGGAAGGCCAAGTTATCATGATATTGGAAAGGTATTTTTACTTCCAGAGGTTGCAAATTCTTTTGATAATGAAAGTGAAGAACTTGTTGCTTTAAATTTATTAGAAAGTGATGTTGAAAAAGTGCATATTGATTATACTTATGAGGATACATTAGAAGAAGTTTTAGCAGATATTTCTTCTTTTACTGTTAAAAATTTAGATGAATTAAAAAATTTATATAAAGATACTAATTTACCTATAAGTTTAAGTGAGATTATTGAGGAATTAGCTAGTAAATCCTTAATTAAAGTTCACTCATCTAAATTTAATGTAACTGTTTATGGGAGAGCTGTTTCTATGTCCTTTCTCATGATTCATGAAGCAGATTTTATAAAAAATTCATTGAATAATAAAGATTATCTTAAGAATTTATTTAATAATGGATCTAATAAACTAGAAATTAATATTTTAAACAATTTAAATGATAAAAAGAAAATAAATGTAGATAGATTAAAAACTAAATATATTGCAATGGAATTAGAATTAATAGAAAATGCATACTTATCACCACTTATTCATTCGAAATTAGCTAGTTCTCTTAAAATGAATATTTCATCAAGATTATTTTCAGAATCTACATTAGATATTATCTCATCTGGTGATACTATTTCAAAATTAGATTCTAAGTTTCAAGATGCATTATTAAATTTACAAATTGACTTTTTAAAGTGTTCTTGTGAGGAAAAACCATTTTGCAAGTGTCTTCAACGTGGAATATCTGAAATTATAATTGAAGATAGATTAAAAGGATTAGATCCTATTGATATTTCAGATAAGTTATTTAAAAAATATCAAATTCAGATTTATCCAGGTGATATTTTTACATGGCTTGATGCATATCTTAGGAATTTAGATGCAGTAAAAAGAATAGGTAATGCATTTAAAATGAAAAACTTCAAAAAAGAAGCTGAATATTTAATAAAAGCTATTGAAAAATCTTAAATCTTTTCATTAAAATAATCTAAATCATGATATTTTTTATCAACATACTTATTATAATTACCAAAAATCAAAAGAATAAACATTAAAATCCTTCAAAATCATACTAACACAAACACCACCATTCAAACAAAAAAAATTATCAGAATCCACCAACATATCTTAAAATCAATAAAAAATTTTAATAAAGCATAGTACTAATAATACTAATATTATTTAAAATTAACTATAAATAAATATTAAAACAACAAATAATTAAATAAAAACAATTAAAACAAGTATTAAAATAATTAAACAAAGAATTAATTAAAATAAAGAAAAAGTATAAATAATAAACATTAAGTTTCTAGAGGTGGCTTCTTTTCATTATTTATATATAGTGTGTTACCAAACTTTTTCATATAAATGCATGTTTTATTTATATATAGATATTAAATTAATTAAAAAATATTAGGTAAACAACTATAATTTTAAAAATATTTATATTTTATAATATTAAATTCTATATTAAGGAGATTTTAAATGGATAATCAATTAATTTTAAGAATTATTTTTGTTATTATAATTATTATTGTTGCAATTTTAATTATAAATTCATTAGTTGAACCTGGAATTGTTAATGTTATTTTAAAAATTGCTGTAGCTATTGGTATGGGACTATTTTTAAGAAATTATTTAAACAACCGTTAAATAGATTAAATATGATTTTTGAAATTTTAACTAAAGGACATAAAAATATTTCATCAAAACATAAGTCTACGTTTGAAATTACTTGTGATGAAAATATCACACCGAAAGGAGATTGTATTATTGGTGTAGCTATGAATAAAACATTAAATGATTTATCAGATGAATTTAAAGATAAAATAGCTAGAGATGGTGCAAAAATTAAGGTAATTTTATCTACTTCTAATGGATATGATGAAATTATTGGAGAAGGTCATCCTAATTTAACACTTAATCATCCAACAGATTTAGTTTGTAGAAAAAGTTCATATACATGTTCTAGAACATTGATGATTAATTCAAATAAGGCTGCAATTGATTTAAATCAAAATTTAATTGAGGATTTAAAGAATAATAGAGAAATGTTAGTTAAAATTCAAATTATTTAATAGTTAAGTTTAAATATATAAAAAAATATATTTTTTAATACTTGCTTTTTATAATTCTATTTTTTATTATTTAAATGCGGGGGTGGTCGAGTGGTCAAAGGCGATAGGTTGAGGGCCTATTGGGTTAGTCCCTTCGCGGGTTCAAGTCCCGTCTCCCGCACTATTTGAAAATTATTTTTGTTTTTTCATTGAATAAGTATTTATAATAATTAAGTAAAATTTAGTATTATTAATTAAAATTTTAAAGGTGATTAAATGAAGGCAGTTATACCTGCAGCAGGATTTGGAACTAGGTTTTTACCTGCAACTAAAGCTCAACCAAAAGAAATGTTACCAGTTTTTGATAAACCAACAATACAATATGTAATTGAAGAGGCAGTAGCTTCAGGCATTGATGATATTCTAATAATAACAGGTAAAGGTAAAAGATCTATTGAAGACCACTTTGATAAATCCTTTGAATTAGAACATACCTTAAAGATTGCAGGTAAAGATGAATTTTTAGAACAAGTTCAAGCTATTACAGATTTAGCAGATATCTATTATGTACGTCAAAAAGAACAAAAGGGTTTAGGGGATGCAATTTATTGTGCTAAAAAACATGTTGCAGATGAACCATTTGCAGTTATGTTAGGAGATACAATAACCAAGGGTTCAATGCCATGTACAAAACAATTAATCGATACATATAACAAATATGATTCATCAGCAATAGCTCTTGAAAGGGTTCCAACTGAAAAAGTAGAAAGATATGGTATTATAGATGGTGTTGAAATTGAAAAGAATACTTATGAAATTAATAAATTAGTTGAAAAACCACCTGTTAGTGAGGCACCTTCAGATTTAGCTATTATGGGTCGTTATGTTCTCTCACCAGATATTTTTGATTTAATTAAAGAAACTGCTCCTGGTGTTGGTGGTGAAATTCAACTTACTGATGCTTTATCAAAATTAAACAGTATTTATGGATCTATTTTTAATGGTAAAACTTATGATATTGGTAATAGGTTAGAATGGCTTAAAACATCCATTGAATTTGCTATGGATGATGATATGGCTCGAGATGATTTAATTCAATATATGAAAAATTTGATTTAAGGTTTCATCATTAAATTATGTATTATTTATTACACTTCAATAATAATTAGTTCTCAAATGCTCTATAAAAGAATTAAAATTTATAAAGGAAGTGGAAAAATATGCATATGAAAAATGAATAATTAATAGAACAATTCTCTAACTCACGAAACCACAGATACAACACAAAAAAATCATATAGACTAATTTTAAGGAGATACAGTGAATACTAGGAATTACCTTTACAAAAACTATTAAATGAAGCTAAAAAAGAAGAAGAAAACGGCAAAAGATGGAAAAAAAGAAAACTCAAAAATAGATTAACAGAATATCGCCTACATTTATATAATACTTATTCCAAAAAAGTAGCGAAACTACATTTCAGCAGAATAATAACATTTTATAAACACTATGAAATAGAAGTACATCAATTACCTTATTTTAATGAAAGACTTGTTGAAGATGTACCACCAATTACTTATTCCGATTTACCAGATGATAAAATAATTAAAAAAGCACTAAAAATATCATCAAATAATTTAAGAGCATTAATATTATTTATAAGTAGTAGTGGAACATCTTTATCTGATTCTATAGGTTTAACATGTCGCGATTTTGTAAATACGACAAAATAATAGTATTATAAATAACACATAAATGAATTATTAAACGATTTAAAAGACAATAACAGTTTAATTCCTAATTGGAAAATAAAAAGACATAAAACACAAGGATATTACTACACATTCACTAGTCCAGAAGCCACAAATGAAATAATACATAATTTATTATCCCAAGAAAAAATATTAAGCAATCAAACACCATTATTCAATTTTAATGCGCATTATGCAGGAATATTATTCCATAAAATTAATGAAAAATTAGGACTAGGAAAAATAGGAAATTATGGAAGATTCAGAAGCCACATGTTAAGAAAATTTCATTATAGTATAGTTGATTACCTAATATTTTTTAATTAATTTAATATTTTATATATAAATAAAACATGCATTTATATGAAAAAGTTTGGTAACACACTATAATTTACAAAATCATGAAAAAATATTAACATTAGATGAAATTGATTTTTTACAAGGAAGAGTAAAATCAAAAACAAGATTAGCATATTTCATGGAAAATCCCAATAAACTAAAAAAGAAATATATAGATGCATTAAATGCAATCACTATAAATTTAGATGTTAATAAATTTGATATGAAAACACCAGAATTTATTAAAGTTGAAACTGAAAGAGATAATTACAATGAAGAAGTTAAAAGATTAGATGAAATTGAAAAGAGTCAAATAAATTAATGGAAATAGTAAAAGAAAAATTCACAGATAATAGATTAAAAGATTTAATGAAAGAACTATAAAAAAAGATTAATGAATAAGCATATGTTTCATTAATATAAATAATGTTTAAATTTTAATAAATTAAACATAACTTTTTTTAAATACAAGTCTATTTTTTTACAGACTGAACCAAAAAAAAGTAGAATATATTTAAGTCGTGGATAATGCTGTTTCCATTTTGGGAATATTATAATCATTAATAATATCTTTTTTAATAGAAACATCTGCTGGTTTTTCATGTATTTTATATTCAAAAATAGCTTCTACATGAATCATATCATCAGTAACAAGAATAGCTACATTTATACCAGGGGAAGTTAAATTTCTTTTTTCAGTATCTAATATTTTTGATGCACTAATAAATTCTAAAGCAAAAGGAACATTATTTTCATCGAAATCTAAATATACTCCATTATCTAATTCTATGGTTTTTCCATGATTAAATTTTCCTTTTTTATGAATATCTATTAAATCATATTTGTAATCATAATTATATTCAATATTATCATGCATTTTTATTTTCATTTTAATGACGTCTCCTATTAGAATTCTTCTTTATAATAGTTAAAATATCTATTTCGTTGTTGTTTAATATGTTAATAATAATATATAAATCTTCTTTTTTATTGTATTCATAGATTAATTCGAACCTTTCGGAATGATATAAGGTCTTTTGAATCCCTACGGGAATTTCATCTACTAATTTAGAGTTTACAATATTAAAATCAACATCTCTTTCATTAGCTTTTTCTTCATAATGAGGAATTTTTTTTATACCATATATATTATCTTTTAGGCTTTCCAAAACATTTTTAGCATCATAAATATTATAATCAGTCATAAAAACAAAAACACCTTTATTAATATTATTTTAAAATTTTACATTTAAAGATTCCTATTTAATTTTTTTCAGTTTATATCTTTTTTTTATACTTATTTTTTTGTAATTTTTACTTATTTTTTTTAAAAGTTTACATGTGTATTTTTTGGATTTTTGCTATTCAAAGTAACAAAATATTAGCTTATTTTCTGAATAATATTATAATTTAACTGAATAATAATGTTTAAATATTTTAATTTACTATAATAATAATTGTAGAAAAATATTTTTAATGTGGTATTATTATGGGTTTGTTTAGCAAAAAAAAGTCACCTGAAGAAGAGGAAAAAGATAAGAATATCAAAAAAATATTAGGAGGTTTTACCTGGACTAAGGAAGTAAGTATTTTATTTAAAAAATATAATAAGGGTGCTTCTCCAGAGCAAGCTGCATGGAATCAAACAAAAAAAGAAGCTAAAGAAGGTAAAATAGAACCAAGTCAATATTTAAGTCGTTTAGAACAACTATTAGGAGAAACACCTACTCAAGAAAAAGAAAAATTATTATTCTATGATGAAATGCCAAACCATATCTTAAAACAAAAAATCAATGAAGACCAATTAAATATGGTAAGGCAAGAAGCAGGGACAGGATGGGCTAATCTTGCTAATACATTGTCCTTTAACAGTTATCAACAGTTAGTGTCATGGACTCAAAAAGCTATTATTGATCAGAATAAATCATTAATAAGGCAAATTGAATTCCAGCAAAGAACTTTAGATGCACAGCAAAAAACTTTAAATGAGATTTTAATTGTTCTTAATGAAATAAAAGATAAAAAACAATAAGTATGATAGAAAAGAAAGATTATTAAAAAATTTTTGTAAATAAAAAGACTTTATGAAAAATTAAGAAAAACATTGAATAAATAAATCATTTTGAGATTGTCCATTAATTGGTTTTTTGGAAATTTAAAAAGTGGGTATTGACCCTATAATCTACTGAAGTTTTATATATTACTTATATGTTGAAGTAGAAAAATTAGTTAAAATGTAACAAATTTTTCATGGCTTCATCATTAAATCCATTATACTAAATTTTCCATCATTACTTTCTTTTTTATTATTCATTCCAGGAATAGCTGATTTTAAAAATTCTTTATTAGCTCTTTTTGAAACTTCTTTGAATATTTTTTTATAAGATTCACATTGAGGATCCACTGCTTTTGGTGTTTTATTTGCAACGATTGCATTGTATGGGCATCCTCCTTTACAGTATTTCATAAATTTACAGCTATTACAATTATCTTCAACGTATTCTCTAAATTCTTGAAGTTTGTCCCATGCAGGAGATTGTTCTATGTCTTCTTTTTTTGGTTTATTTTTAACATTTCCTAAGATATATTCATCCATTCCAACAAATCTGTAGCAGGGATAAATTGAACCATCATGGCCAATAGCTAGTGTAGTGCCTATACAATCTGCAAAAGTGCATAATGTTCCTCTACGTCTTAGTGTACTTTTACAGATATGATCTAAATCAACTATTGAAAATTTATCTAAATCATAAAGATATTTATCTAACCATTCTACTAATAAATCTCCATATTCATTAGCATCTAATGTCCAAGGATCTGCATTGTCTCCTCTAAGTGATGGAAGAGCTCCATGTATTTTTAAATTCATATTATTGTTTTTAAAAAATTCATAGATTTCATCACTTTCTTTTTTTGATTCTGATGTTATAGTTGATACAAAATTAATGTTTAATCCTTTTTCCTTAGCTAAATTGTAACTATTCATTGTTTTATCAAAATAGCTATCTCCTCTTTGATTATCATTTATTTCTTTAGGACCATCGATACTTGTACTAACATTTACATTATATTTTTTAAATAAATCAATAAGTTCTTCGTCTAAAAGCCAAATATTGCTTTGGATTGAAAAACCATCTAATTTTGTGTTTTTTTGAAGTTTTTGAAGAGCTTCTTTGTAAAAATCATAACCTGGAATTAAAGGTTCGCCTCCATGAAATGTAAAGTGAATAGTTTCATTATTAAAATTATTTATCCAATCAATAATATTATCTATTAATGAAATATCCATTATTTCATTTGTATTTTCACTTCCCCAACAATATTTACAGTTTGACTGACAGTTTAATGTGGGGATAATCATTACATGAAAACTCATTTTATCACTATAATTTATTTAACTTCTTTAAGATTTCTGTTTTTTCATCTTTTTCTGGATCTTTTTTTTCAAATATATAACTACAGTTATTACATTTAAATGTATCGAGTCGTGCATGTGCATTATGGTTATCGATAATCTGTCTGTGGGCAGTTTTATCTTTTGAACCACATTCAGGACATTCTTTTAATAAATCTTCTAATTTCATTTTTTGACCTTTTTAATAATTAGTTTATTTTTACTGATATTAGTTTATTTTTATATCTAATTTAATTTATTAAGATTATTAAATTTTGTTTAATCAAAATTATTAAAAGAAATTAGCTTGGTTTATATTCATTATTAACATTTTATAATAAAATAATCAGTTGGAGAGTATGTTAAATTAAGAACTAGTGAATTATATGTATATTAATTAATTTAATGACTAATAGCTCTTTGTTTCATATATTTTTATTTTTTTTAAACTGTTAAATTTAAATATAACTATTAATAAATTTTACTATATGCTTTTGGTGTTATGTTATGAGTAAAATTATTTTGGGGCTTCCAAAAGGAAGTTTAAACAACGTAAATAGGGGAAATACTTATCAACTATTGGTTGATGCAGGATATGATGTTAAAGGGTATGAACCAGGGAATGAATCTTATGAAATTGATATTGTTAATGATAGAGATATTGTAGCATATTTATCAAGACCACAAAGCACTCCAGTAGAACTTAATCGAGGAATAGTTGATATTTCTATTGTTGGTGAAGATTGGGTTAAAGAGGAATCTGTTTTAAAAGAAAATAATATAACTAAAATTGGTGATTTAGGTTATGGAAATACTAAATTAGTTGTTGCTGTTAAAGATGATTCTCCTTATAGTAGTCTTTCAGATTTTTTCAGAGAAAATAGGGATAGAAAAAATCCAATTTTATGTTTCACTGAATATCCTAATTTAACAAGAAAATATATAATGGAAAATGATGGATATAAAGAAATTTATGGTGATTCTGTTCCATTTGTACAAGTTAGAAGTTTAATTGATGGTGGAAATAAAAATGTGCAGATTATTAACTCTGATGGTGCTACAGAAGTTTATATTGCTAAAGGTGCAGATTTGATTGTAGATAATACTCAAACTGGCAATAGTTTAAAAAAAGCAGGACTTAAAGAACTTGAAACTATTTTAGAATCTTCTGCTGGATTGTATGCTGGTGTAAATTGTACTGGAGATAAGATGGAAAAAGCCAATATGATTTATAAACAACTGTATGGTGCTATTATTGGTAGAAAATATTTTGATGTTAAATTTAATATTGATAATAGTAAAATTGGGGAAATTACTGAATTTTTACTTTCAAATGAACTATGTTCTGATGAACCAACTGTTAATAAAGGAAATTCTTTTTCTCAAATTAATGTTTCAATTCCTAAAAATAAATTCCCTATTATGATTGATGGAATTAAGAGCTTTGGAGCTTCATCTATTATTCGTAATGATTTAAAACAATATATTGAATAATAAAATATGATTTAAATAAAATAATTTATGTAGGTGCTTCAATGTTAACTGATGTACAAAAAGAAATCTTACAAAATTTAATAAATTTGTATCAGGATTCTGATGGTAAATCTATAAAAGGTGAAGATATTGCTTCTGTTATGAATAGGAATCCTGGAACTATAAGGAATCAAATGCAAGCTCTTCGTAGTTTAGGGTTTGTTAGAGGTGTTCCAGGTCCAAGAGGTGGATATAAACCTACTGTTGAGGCTTATCATAATTTAAACATCTCAGTTTCTGATAATCAATCGAAAGTTTCTTTATATAAAGGTAATAAACAAATTGAAAATCTTTCTGTTGCAAAAATTGAATTTACAAGTATTCCTCATCCTGGTGAATGTGAAGCAGCTATTAAAGTTTTAGGAAGCATAAAAGATTTATCTTTAGGGGATGAAATAAGAATTGGACCTACTCCAGTTAATAATTTAGGTATTATTGGTGAAATTGTTGGTAGAGATGATATGGATAATATTATTCTTTTAGATACTAAAACTATTAGAAGTATTCCTAAAAAAACAGTTAAAGATATTGCTAGTTTGGATTTGATTTCTTTAAATCCTGAAAATAATGTTAAATCTGCTTCAAGTATTTTATCTGATAATTCTATTGATGGTGCTCCTGTTATAAAAGATAATCAAGTTTTGGGAATGTTAACAGTAACTGATATAGTTAAAGCACTCGCTGATGGTGAAGAAAACTTGAAAGTTAAAGATATAATGTCTAAAAAAGTATGTCTTGTTAATGAAAATGTTAAAATAGCTAATGCTATTGATGTAATGTCAAAAGAACATATTGGAAGATTAGTTATATCTAATGATAATAATGAACCAGTGGGAATTGTAACTCGGACTGATTTAATTAAATCTATTACTAATTTTGAAAAATTCCCAATAGAAACTTTTAAATAAATTTGTTTGTGTTTAAATGGAAATCGATCAAATCAATATTAAAAAAGATATGAAAATATCTGAGTTAATCGATGAATTTGAATCTTCTGGTGTTTTAGGCTCAGGTAGAGTTTCAAGATCATGTAATATTTTAGCTGATATGCTTGATGATGAAGAGATGAATATATTTTTAAGTTTTGCAGGCCCTATGGTTCCAGGTGGACTTCGAAATATTATTAGTTCTATGGTTAAGAACAATCAAGTAGACTTAATAATTACTAGTGGGGCAAATATCACACATGATCTTTTAGAAGCTTTTGGTGGAAGACATTATAAAAATTTCCACTCTTCTGATGAAGAATTAAATTCTGAAGGTATTGGTCGTATTGGAGATGTTTTCACAAAATCAGAAGATTTTGAAGTTTTTGAAAAGGAAATCACTGAAGTTTTTAAAAAAATTCAAAAAGAAAATAAAAAGATTTCTATTCAAAAATTACTCTATGAAGTTGGTCTTCTAATTGAAGATGAAAACTCAATTTTATACAATGCATCAAAGAATAATATTCCTATTTTTGCTCCAGGTATAATTGATAGTATGCTTGGATTGCAATTATGGATGTTTACTCAAGATAATGAATTTGTTCTTGATGCTGTTGAAGATATGTCCTATTTATCTGATATTGTTTTTGAAAGTAAAAAAGTAGGAGGAATATTCCTTGGAGGAGGTATTCCAAAACATTATGCATTAGCATCTAATATTTTAAAAGGTGGTATTGATGCAGCTATTCAAATTACTATGGATCGACCAGAATCAGGTAGTTTAAGTGGTGCACCATTAGAAGAAGCAAAATCTTGGTCTAAAGCTAAATGTAGTTCAAATTTAGCTACAGTTATTGGTGATGTAACAATAATATTTCCATTAATACTTGCTGGAGCCTTAGATAAAATAAATAAATGATTTTATGAATTCTATTTTTCTTCCTATTTTTTATAGTTTATCTGGATTTTTAATGAAATATTCTGATGATGAATATGATGAAAATTCTAATAAAAATAAAGCTATTTTTTTAGGTATTCTATGTGGTTTATTTACAGCTTTTGCATCTATAATAAATCAAGATGCAGCAATTATCTTTATAGCTATTCTAATTGGAAATTTAATAGCTTTTAAAGTTGATGGTATTCATCATATAGCTACATTAATAACATTTGTAATATTGATTTTAATATTTGGAATTTCAAATATAAGTTTACTTGCATTAGTAATAGCTATTTTAGGAGCTTTCATTGATGAAAAAGGTAATGATAATTTAAAAATATATAATAAAAGTAAGTTTTTAAAGTTCTTCTTTGATTATAGATTTACAATGAAAATAGCTATTTTATTATTAGCTATTTTAGGATTTTTAAGTTTTGAAAGTTTTATTTTCTTCTTATTATTTGAAATAAGCTATGAATTTGCTGGATTTATCTTTAAAAAATTAAATAATTGATTTAATTATTTCATCTAATGTTTTTTGAGGATTTTGTGAATTATAAACACTTCTACCAATAATCAATGAATCAGCATATTTTAAAGTTTCTTTAGGATCTCCTCCTTGTGTTCCAACACCTGGAGATATGATATTTGCATCTGTTCCAACAATATTTCTAATTTTACTTAATCTATCAAGTCTTGTTGATGGAGCTACAAAATTTTTTATATTCATTTCTAAACCCATTTTAGCTATTTCGTCTGCATTTTTTTGTATAAATTTTAGAGCACCAGGATGTGACATTTCAGTTAATAAAAATAATTCTTTTTTATAATCTAAACTCGAATTTAGGCATGATTCAACACTATCTGGGCCTACAAAACCATGGCAAATTATTGCATCTGCACCATTTTCATATGTTATATCACATATTTTTTTATTTGTCTCTGGAATATCAGCTACTTTGTAATCACAGATTATATTAAAATTAAAATTTTCTTTTATTGTACTTATAGATTCTATTCCTTCTGCTAATGTTAGGGGATAACCAATTTTAACAGTATTTATTTTGTCTTTTATTTTGCCACAGAGTTTCAATGTTTCATCAATATCCATTAAATCTAATGCTACTATAATATTATTTTTTACTTTCATACTATCTCTTTAAATGTTTTTTAATAATTATTTATTTATGTATTGTTTTTATAGATTATGGTTTTTATTTAATAGACTTTTAAAATTTTAGCTGTTTTTTTAAAAGTTCATTTTGTTTAATGTTACTAATCTAATTTAAGATAATATTAATCTTTATAAAATTGTACCTACTAATAAATTCACATTCTAATAATTAATCAAATTTATTTTAATCTATTCTATGTTGGTTTTAATTATTTTCAAATAAAAAATTTTATTAATGAGTATTAACTATTTTATTATATCAGATTATTTTTATATAAATTAAATATAGTTTGATGATATAATTATATATTTGGAGAAATTAAAATGCATATTATGGAAGGGTTCTTACCACCTATGTGGTGTCTATTATGGTTTATTCTTTCAATACCAGTAGTAGTCTATGGAATCATAAAAATCAAAAAAGTTACAGAAGAAATTCCAGAATCTAAAGCTTTACTTGCTGTAAGTGGAGCTTTTATGTTCGTTCTTTCTTCATTAAAATTGCCTTCTGTTACAGGTAGTTGTTCACATCCAACAGGTAATGGTTTTGGAGCAGTAATTTTTGGACCTGCAGTGACCTCAGTTCTTGCAATTATTGTTTTACTTTTCCAAGCAGTATTACTTGCTCACGGTGGATTAACTACTTTAGGAGCTAATGTATTTTCAATGGGTATTGTAGGACCTTTTGTTGCTTGGGCTGTTTATAAAGGTATTGTAAAATCTAAAATCTCTTCATCTATTGCAATTTTCTTTGCAGCATTCTTTGGAGATTTAATGACTTATGTTACAACTTCTTTCCAACTTGCTCTTGCATTTCCAGATCCAACTTTTGAAGGGTCTTTAATTAAATTTTTAGGAATTTTTGCTATTACTCAAATACCTCTTGCAATAGCTGAAGGTTTACTAACTGTTGTAATTTGGAATGCATTAAAAGATGCAAAACCTAAAATACTTGAAAAACTTAACCTTCTCTCAAGTAAAGAAGTTGGAGCTTCAAAATAGGTGGTATTATGGATACAAAAACAACTAACATTGTATTAATTATATTAGTAGTTATTATCGCCATTCTTCCCTTATTGATGTATGGTGGCCTTGGTGAAGACGAAGGCTATTTTGGTGGATCAGATGGGGCAGCTGGTGATGCTATTGAAGAATCTGGCTATGAACCATGGTTTTCATCGTTTTGGGAACCACCTAGTGGTGAAATAGAGAGCTTATTATTTGCTCTTCAAGCAGCTATAGGTGCACTTATCATTGGATACTTCTTTGGTTTATGGAGAGGACAAAAAAACAAGGAGAATTAATTTCTCCTTTTTATTATTTTTTTTTAAATTTTTATTCTTATTTGAGATTTTTAAATTATTTTTCTATATGAAATATTCTACATATGAAGATATTTAATCTAATTATATTTAATAACTATAATTAATAAATAAAAGATTAGTGAGATAATATAAGTTGATTTTATGAATTTTGATATTGATTATATAGCCCATAATAATAAATTATCCCAGATGGATACATATTTAAAAATTTTAATAGCTATTCCTATAATGCTTATAGCTTTAATAGCTGATAATTTATTATTGGATTTTGTGGTTTTTATTGTTATGGCTATTGGAATCACTATAGTTGCAAAAATATCTGTTAAACACTATATAAAATTTATTTCTATTCCATTCATCTTTGCATTTGTTTCCTGTATTTTTTTAATATTCTTCTTTGGAAAGGGCGAAGTTATTTTTGAAACTGGAATTTTTGGAATAGTAGTAAGAGATGATGCACTAAATTTAGGAGTGTATACTTTTTGTAGGGTTTTTGCTTGTTTTTCATGTTTAGGATTTTTAACTCTTACAACACCTATATCAGATTTACTTCATTTTTTACATAGATTATATGTTCCAAAAATACTTATTGAGATTGCTTTATTGATGTATACAACAATCTTTATATTTTTAGATCAATTAGATGTTATGAGAAATGCTCAAGAGACAAGACTTGGTTATATTGGAACTAAAAGCACATATAGATCATTAGGATTTTTATTTTCAAATTTATTTATAAGATCTTTAGAAAAAAGTGAAACATTACAAAATTCATTAAATTCAAGAGGATATGATGGGGAATTACCTATTTATGAACCTTCAAAAAAATAGGGGGAATTTTTATATTAGATGTTAAAAATATTAGCTATTCTTATAACGATGGACATAAAGCATTAAAAAATATATCTATGAAAATAGATAAAGGAGACATGGTTTTTTTACTTGGAAAAAATGGAGCAGGAAAATCTACTTTATTTCTACATTTTAATGGAATTTATGAACCTGATGAAGGTGAAGTTTTTATTGATGGTGAATTATTAAAATATGATAAAAATAGCCTTATAAAAGCCAGACAAAAAGTTGGGATTGTTTTTCAAAATCCTGATGATCAGCTATTTGCATCAACTGTTGAAGAAGATGTTGCTTTTGGACCATTGAATATTGGATTATCTCAGGAAGAAACAGAAAAAAGAGTTAACAATGCTTTAAAAGTTGTAGGTATGGAGGGGTTTAATAAAAAACCTCCTCATCATTTAAGTGGTGGACAAAAGAAAAGAGTAGCTATTGCGGGAATTTTAGCTATGAATCCAGATATCATGATTTTAGATGAACCTACTTCTGGACTTGATCCTAATGGTGCTTCAAAAATTCTTAAACTTCTTAAAGATTTAAATAAAAGAGACATGACTATTGTAATTTCTAGTCATGATGTAGATTTAGTACCGATTTATGCTAATAAGGTTTTTATTATTGATCAAGGTAAAATTATTGATGAAGGAACTCCTGAAGAAGTCTTTGATGATATTGAGTTAATTAGGGATTCTAATTTACGTCTTCCAAGAATTACTCACCTCTTTGAAATTTTAGATAAAGAAGATCACATTGACTTTAAAAATATTTATCCTTTAACAATCTCAAAAGCTAGAAAATTAATAAAAGATAAACTTAAATAACTATTAATTTAAAAAATAATATATAATATTTTATTCATTTTTTCATGGTGAATTTGTGAGAATAGGAATTTGTGATACTACCTTTGCTAGATTTGATATGGGTGGAGCAGCTATTGATGAGCTAAAAAATAATGCTACAGATTTAAAGATTATTAGATTAACTGTTCCTGGAATTAAAGACTTACCTGTTGCTTCTAAAAAACTTATTGAAGAAGAAGACTGTGAGATTGTTATTGCTTTAGGTATGCCTGGACCAATGGAAAAAGATAAACTATGTGCTCATGAAGCATCTACTGGTATTATTCAAGCACAATTAATGACTAATAAACATATATTAGAAGTCTTTGTCCATGAGGATGAAAGTGAAGATATTAAAGAACTTAAAAAGATTGCAGAAAACAGAGCTAGAGGGCATGCTCAAAACCTTATTAAATTAATGTTTAAACCTAAAGAATTAACAAAAAATGCTGGTATGGGTTTAAGACAAGGTAAAAATGATGTTGGAAGGCTTTAATTATATGTGTTAACATGGAATCAAATTTTACAATATCAAGAGATGATAAAAAATCTATTTATATTATTATACCTGCATACAATGAAGAAAAACGTGTAGGTAATGTTTTAAAAAAAGTAGCTAGTTTAGGTTATAAAATCATTGCTGTAAATGATGGTTCAAGTGATAATACTTTAAATGTTTTAAAAAGTGTACAAAAAGAATATCCTGATAATATTTATGTTTTATCCCATATTATTAATATGGGTGCCGGTTCAGCTACAAGAACAGGGCTTGATGCTGCATTAAAACATAATCCTAGCTATGTAGTGACTTTTGATGCTGATGGACAACATGATTATAATGATATAGCTAATGTTTGTGAACCCTTAATAAGTGGAAGAGCTGAAGCTGTTATTGGGGCAAGACCATTTGAGGACATGCCATTAGATAAAAACTTTGCTAATACTATTATGACTTTATTAACAGAAATTTTTTATCATGTTAAAGTTAAAGACTCTCAAACAGGTTTTAGAGCTTTTACAGCTTCTGCTGCAAGAAAATTAAAAATTGAATCACATGGTTATTTAATATCTTCTGAATTCATTAAAGAAATTAATAAAAACAATCTTAAATTTGAAGAAGTTACAATTAAAACTATTTACACTGATGAAACTCAGAAAAAAGGGACTAATGCTTTAGTTGGAATTAAAATCATGTTAAGAATGATTCGTGAAGTATTTTATAAACATTAATAAGGAGATATTATGAATGGAACCCCTTTATACCCATTAACTTTTATTATTATTGCTATTTTAGCTATTGCAATAATTTATTTAAAATTTAGAGAAAAGAAAATTTCTTTAACATCATTTATTCTTTGGATTTTTTTATGGGTTATGATTGTTATTATAGCTATTGATCCTAAATTTAGTGAAATTTTCGCTCGAATATTTGGTATATCTAGAGGATTAGATGCTATTTTTATAATGGCTATTATCAGTTTATTATATATGTGTTTTAAACTTTTTTTAAAAATAGAAAAGCTAGAACAAAACATAAATAAACTTGTTAGAGAATTAGCTATAAAAAATGAAATTAATCTTGAAAATGAGGAAGATAAAGATTAATATTCCTTTTTTTAATAGAGGATATTTTTATGATTTATTTTAGAGGTTGTACTGCAAGAGAAAAAGAAACTACAATAGCTGATGCTACTGAAGAATTATTAAAACTTGCAGGAGTAGATTATACTATATTAGAAAATGAAAAATGCTGTGGTTCAGTCTTACTTAGGACTGGTTTTGTTGATGAAGCTAAAGAGCTAATTAAAAAAAACACTGAAGATTTTAAAGGAGAAACAATTTTAACTTCATGTGCTGGTTGTTATAAAACATTAAAAAAGGATTATAAAGATATTGATGTAATTCATATTTCTCAATTACTTGAAAAACTTATTGAGGATGGTAAACTAAAATTCGATAAAAAAGACATAAATATTACATACCATGATCCTTGTCATTTAGGAAGACATTGTAATGAATTTGATGCTCCACGAAATGTATTGAATTCTGTTTCTAAGTTAAAAGAAATGGGAAATAATAGGGAAAATGCAAGGTGTTGTGGAGCAGGTGGTGGAGTTAAATCTGCTTTTCCAGATATTTCAAAAGAAATTTCACAATCTAAAATTGAAGAAATCGAAAATACAAATTCAGAATATCTTATAAGTTCTTGTCCTTTTTGTAAATTAAATTTAAAAGAAACTTCTCCAATTGAAGTATTAGATATTACTGAATTTCTAACTAAGGTGATTAAATGAATGAAGATGAACTAAAAACAATGCGTAATTCATTTAACACTGTTAAAAATAGGTCTTCACCATTTTTAAAAGAGCCTAAAACTATTGAATTACAAGAAAAAGTTAAAAACATTAAAAAAGATGCAATAGCTAATGGTGAAAAATTAATGAAGGAAGCTATTAATTCTTTAAAAAGAAATGATATAGATGTTTTTATAGCAAGTGATGATCTAGATGCACAGGAGATAATTTTGGATTTAGTTAAGGGGGAAGGTTCTAAATACATTGCTAAATCTAAATCAAACACATTAGGTGAAATTAAAATTTCAAAATTTTTAAAAAAGGAAGGCTTTGAAATTATAGAAACAGACCTTGGAGATAGAATTTTACAACTTAAAAAAGATGATAATAAACCAGTTCATCCTACAGGTCCAGCATCTCATTTAAATGTTAATCAAATTAGGGATATTGTTAATGATGCTATGGATGCAAACCTTAAAAATGATCCTAAAGAAATTATGGAATTTGTAAAAAAAGATGTTTTAGGAAAACTTGAAGATTGTCAAATTGGAATTAGTGGAGCTAATTCAATAGCTTCACAAGAAGGTTCAATTGTATTAATTCATAATGAAGGTAATATATCTTTAATTGCTTCTAAAAAATTACATATCGTTGTTGCAGGAATTGATAAATTTGTTCCAACTATTGAAGATGCTATATCTATTGGAAAGCTTGAAATAATTTATGCAACTGGTAGTCCTGTAACTTCTTATATAAATATTATTTCAGGACCTTCAAAAACAGCTGATATTGAAAAAAAGCTTTTAAAAAATATGTATGGTGCTGAAAAAGTAGTTGTAATATTGCTAGATAATGGAAGAAGTGAAGCTATTGATGAGTGTCTTATGTGTATAGGTTGTGGAAACTGTATTGTTTCTTGTCCAGTATATAATGCTATTGGAAATAAATTTGGGTTTAACAATTATCTAGGTGGTAGAGGAGTAGCTATGAGTAATTTTATTGAAGATGAAAAAGTTAGCTATGATGCAGGTCTTTTCAAATGTACATTATGTGGTTTATGTTCTATAAATTGTCCTGTTTCTATTCCTACAAATGAAATTATTGAAAAACTTAGAAAAAGCTCTAAAGATAAAGGTTTTTCACCAGATGTTCATAAAAAAATAAAAGATAATATTGAAAAAAATAATTCTCCTTATTAATTATTTTCAAAATGATTTTATAAAATAAATGAATATATATAATCAGGTGATTATATGAAATCTGATTGTTTAAAAATTTCTGAAGGTATTTATTGGGTTGGTGTTCTTGACTGGGATTTAAGAGATTATCATGGATACACTTTAGATGGTACTACTTATAATTGTTATTTAGTTTTTGGTGAAAATAAAACTGCTCTTATTGATAATGTATTTCCTGGAACTTCTGCTCAACTATGGGCTCGTGTAAAAGATGCATTTGAAAAAGAAGGTAAAGATTTTAAAATTGATGTTATTGTTCAAAATCATATTGAAACAGACCACAGTGGATCTTTAACTGAATTCATTAAAAAATTCCCTGAAGTGGAAGTTTATTGTTCTCAAATGGCTGTTAATGGTTTAAAAAATCATTTACCATCTCTTAAAGACTTTGAATTTAACACTGTTGCTACTGGTGATACTTTAGACTTAGGTGGTAAAACTTTGGCATTCGTTGAGGCTCCAATGCTTCATTGGCCAGATAGTATGTTTACTATGTATATGGAAGAGGGAATCCTATTTTCTAATGATGCATTTGGTCAACATATTTGTTTAAGTGAAAGATATGATCATGAAATTGATGAATATATTTTAATGGAATCAGCTCAAAAATTTTATGCTAATTTAATAACACCATCTTCAATGATGTATATGAATAAATTAAAAGAGATTACTGATTTAGGAATAGCTGAAAAAATTAAGATGATTGCTCCATCACATGGTCAAATATGGACAAATCCTGAAAAAATTATCAATCAATATGTTGATTGGGCTACTGGTAAATGTAAGGATAAAGTTACTTTTGTTTATGATACAATGCATCATTCAACACAAAAAATGGCTCATGTAATGGCTGAAGGAGTCATGTCTGAAGGTGTTGAAGTAAAAATGTACTTCTTACATGAAGATAATAGAAGTGATGCAGTCACAGATATATTAGATAGTAAAGCTGTTTTTATTGGTTCTCCTACAATAATGAATAACCCATATCCAAGTTTAGGAGATATTGTTTATTATTTAACAGCATTAAACTTCAAAGCTACTACTTATACTAAAAAAGCAGTTCTTTTTGGATCAAAAGGATGGGGTGGAGGAGCTAATAATAAACTAGCTACTGATTTAGAATCTGCAGGATTTGACATTGCTGAAACTTATGATACAATTTATATTCCTAATAGTGATGTCTATGATGACTGTTATGAAATTGGTAAGAAAATAGCTAAAGAAATAAAAGATAATTAAACTTATTTTACATGATTTTTAAATATTTGTAGAATAAGTTAAAATTATATTTTTTATTTAATTTTTTTATTTTAGTTGATTACCTAATATTTTTTAATTAATTTCAATATCTATATATAAATAAAACATGCATTTATATGAAAAGTTTGGTAACACACTTAATAGAAACGATAGTTTAATGAATGATTGGTTACTTTATATATTAATGGTTTATTTATTAATTTTTTTTTGATTATGGAAATATGATATTTTTATATCATCCAAAATGTTAAAATAACAATATAAACACTAAAATAAGAAAAATACAAAATAACATAATGATTAATAGAATATTTAGCACTTAAAATCATAAAAAACACAAGTTAATAAAAAACTTTTTACAAAATCTATATTCGAAAGCTTTTTATATTACTTTAAACCCAGTTATATATATTAGTCTACTTTTGACTGTAAAGTCTTTTATTTTAATTAATTTATTTAGGTGAAACTATGGCAAACGTTAATCAACCAATTTTTATATTACCGGAAGATACAAAAAGATTTAAGGGAAAAGATGCATTAAGTATGAATATTAATGCTACTAAAACATTAGCAGGTATTATTAGGACTACTCTTGGTCCAAAGGGTATGGATAAAATGGTTACTGATTCATTAGGTGATATTATTTTAACTAATGATGGTGCAACTATTTTAAGAGAAATGGATATTACTCAACCTGCTGCTAGAATGCTTGTTGAAATAGCTAAAAAACAAGAAGATATTGTAGGTGATGGAACAACTTCTGTAGTTGTAATAGCTGGAGAATTATTATCTAAAGCAGAAGAATTATTAAATGAAGGTTATGCTACACCATTAGTTATTAAAGGATTCAGAGATGCACTTGCAAAATCTTTAGAAATTTTAAATAATATTTCTATTAATGAAAGCGATAGGGATACTTTGAAAAAAATAGCTATTACTGCGATTACAGGTAAAGGTGCTGAATTTGAGAAGGATTTACTTTCAGATTTAATTGTTGATGCAGCTATTAAAGTGGAAGAAAATGGTGATATTGATAAAGATAATATTAACATTCAAAGAATTTCAGGAGGAGCTGTTGATGATTCTTTTATTGTTGATGGTTTAATAATTGATAAATCTCCTATTTCTAAAAATGTTCCAAGAGATATTGAAAATGCAAAAATAGCTATTTTAAAATATCCTCTTGAATTTAAAAAGACTAATACTGAGTCTAAGATTAAAATAACTGATCCGTCTCAAATGCAAGCTTTCATTGATAATGAACAAGAAATGCTTAAAGATTTAACTGATAAAGTTATTGATTCTGGTGCTGATGTTTTATTCTGTCAAAAAGGTATTGATGAAACTGCAGAAAATACTTTAAGAAGAGCAGGTATTGTTTCTTATAAGAGAGTTCGTGGAACTGATATTAAAAGAATTTCTAAAGCTACTGGTGCTAAATTAGTTTCTGATATTGAAGATTTAGATAAACAAAGTCTTGGTGAAGTTGGTCATTTCTACATTGAAAAAATATTCGATCATGAAGTAACATTCCTTGAAGAGTGTGATAATCCTAAGGCTACATCTATAATTTTAAGAGGTAGTACTCGTCATGTTACAGAAGAAGTAAAAAGAGCTTTAGATGATGCATTGGGTGTTGTTGCTACAACAATTGAAGATGGTAAAATTCTTGTTGGTGGGGGAGCTTGTGAAATCCAACTTATTAAAGAACTTAAAAATTATGCTGAATCAGTTAGTGGTAAAGAACAAATAGCTATTTTAGCTTTTGCTGATGCATTTGAAGTTATTCCAAAAACTTTAGCTGAAAATGCAGGTTTGGATACTATTGAAATGGTTGCTAATCTAAAAGCAGCTAATGAAAACTCTAAATTTATGGGTTTAAATGTTTATGAAGGCAAAATAATTGATATGAAATCTGCTGGTGTTTTAGAACCATTAAAAGTTAAAATACAAGCTATTCGTTCTGCTTGTGAAGCTTGTGAAATGATTTTAAGAATTGATGATATGATTGCTGCAAGAGGGGCATTAGAAGCTACTGGAACTGATGATTCTGGTAATGATGATAGTGGTATGCCTCCAATGGATGAAATGGGTGGAGGAATGCCTGGTGGAATGCCTGGTGGAATGGGTGGAATGCCACCTATGATGTAATTTTTTTAAATTCATCATTCATTCTTATTTTAAATATATTCTATTTTTAATTTTTATTTTAATTATAGACTTTTTTATTGATTGTTTTTTATTAGAATAAGATAAATTCATTTTTATTTTGGATAAAACAATTAAATTTATTCTTTTTTTTACTTTTTATTCAAACTTTGTTCTTTAATTATATTTACACTATTTTTTATCTTTTTATGCTTAATACTAAAATATTTAAAGTTTATTTTTTAAAAACTATATGTTTTATGTAGTTATTCATTAAATATAATCTTTTTAATACACTATTCTATATAAAAAGCTTTATATACACTTTTAGATAATATATAAATATGTACATGGGGAAAAATAATTTTTCATGTTTTTTATTTTGTGGAGGTTAAAATATTATTAAGAAAAATATAGCATTATTTGCATTTGTTTTACTTATTTTCTTTTCGTCTTTAAGTGCAACTTTTGCAATTGATAATAATGAATCTTTAAATTCATTAGATCAAAGTGATTTTGAATCTTCAGATTTAATTTCTACTAATAATGCTAATAATGTTATTAATCAAAATGAAAATTTTGCTAATTCAACTAATTCTGTTTCATCAGATATTAATGATGATGTAATATCAAAAAACTTATATGAATCAAATTATGTTTCTGTAAGTAGTGATGTAATTTCTAAGTTAAATTATGATTCTTCAGATGATGATGTTGATAGTAATGTAATTGGTGAATCTAATGTTTCTCTTAATAGTGATGTAATTGGTGAATCAAATGCCTCAGATGATGATTCTGATAGTGATGTAATTGGTGAATCTAATTATGTTCTTTCAAATGTCAATGTAGTTGCTGAAGCAAATCAGGCTTCTTCAAAAATTGATACAAAGATAGATTCTTCTGATGTTGAAATTTTTTATAAAAATGGAACAAGATTTTCTATTTTATTAAAAGATAAAAATGGTGCGATTTTACCAAATCAAAATGTTGTTTTCACTGTTAATGGTAACAATTATGAAAAATCAACTGATAAATCTGGTTATGCAAGTATTGCTATCAATTTAAATCCAGGTATATATGATATTAGAATAACATTTAAAGAGAATGATCTTTATAATGAATCTAGTGTTTTAAATAAGATTACAGTTAAAAAAACTATTGATGCTAAGGATGTAATCAAATATTATTTAAATGGTACTCAATTTTATGCTACTTTTTTAGATGGTAATGGTAATCCTTTAAGTAATCGTAATGTTACTTTTAATATTAATGGTGTTTTTTACACTAGAGCAACTGATTCTAATGGTGTTGCAAACTTAAACATTAATTTAAATCCAAATGAATATATTCTTACGGCTATTCATCCCGATACTGAGTATTTTTATTCAAATAATATAAAAGTACTTCCAACTATTTTAAGTGAAGATATTGTTAAAGGCTATTTAGAAGATAAACAATTTTATGCTACTTTTTTAGATGGTAATGGTAATCCTTTAAGTAATCGTGATGTTACTTTTAATATTAATGGTGTTTTTTACACTAGAGCAACTGATTCTAATGGTGTTGCAAAGTTAAATATTAATTTAAATCCAAATGAATATATTTTGACTGCTTTAAATCCTGTTGATAATTTGCAAAGAAGCTATAAAATAACTGTTCTTTCAATTCCTAACTTTTCTATAATTAATTCTAATTTTATTGAAGGTAAAAACAATAGTTTTGAATTAAGTTTAAAAGTTAATGATGTCTCTATAATTAACCAAGAGATTAAATTTACAATTAATGGTGTTTCATATATTAGAAAAACTAATGAATTAGGAGTAGCTTCCTTATCTATTAATTTAATTCCTGGAACTTATGATATTTATTATAGTTTCCAAGGGAATTCTAAAGTTAAGGGAATTAATGGTTCTACCCAAATTAATGTTCTTGCTGATATATCTCCAGTTAACACTCAAGTTAATGCTTATTGGTTATTTGGTGGAGACATGAAAAAAGTTGACCTTGCTCAACTAAGTTCTAATGGTGTAAATACTGTATTCTTAAACTTCTATGCAATTTCTGCACATGGTAAAAGTAGTGTGGAATCATGGATAGCTACTGCAGCTACACATAATATAAAAGTCCATATTTGGATGCAAGCTTTTTATGAAAGTGGATGGATTTTACCTGTAAAAAGTGATGGTACTTATAACCAAGAAATCTTTGATAAAAAAGTCAAGGAAGCTATTTCTTATGCTAATATTAAAGGTTTATCTGGTATACATATAGATTATTTAAGATTTAATGGAAATGCTTATAAGTATTCTAATGGTATTGAAGCTATTAATGAATTCGCTAAAATGATTTCTGAAGAAATTAAAAAAGTTAATCCTAATTTAATCTTATCTGCAGCGGTAATGCCTGAGACAACTTCAAATCCTACTCATTATGGTCAGGATGTTTCTGTTTTAGGTAAATATTTAGATGTAATTGTTCCTATGATTTATAAAGGTAATTACAATGCAGACACTTCATGGATTTCTAAAACTACTAATTGGTTTGTAGCTAATTCTGCAGGAGCTCAAGTTTGGGTAGGTTTACAAGGATATGTTTCTGATTGGGATGATAAATTTTTATCTCATTCTGAATTATCTAATGATGCCCAAACTGCTTATGATGCAGGAGCATATGGTGTTAGTATTTTCAGATTTGGTGCAAGTAATATTATTAATTTTAATAATATCAAAATCCCTTCTAATCCAGAAGATGGCGTTGTTGGAGAATCTGTTTCTTCACAGGATATTATTAAAGCAGCTTCTGAATTAAAGACACATATAGAAAAAAATGGAATATTGCCTGTTTCTATTTCTGTTAATGGAAAAATCATTTCAGTTTCTGAATTTTTATATTTAATGGCTAAGGTAATTGCTAATTATGAATCTGGTAATAAAAACTTTGGTATTGTTTTAGTTTCTGCACCTGATGATTCTAAAGGAGACAAAATTCTTAGTCAACTTAATAAAAAAGATTATTTAACTGTTGCTTCAGAAATTATTAGAATTGTAGATTCAAATAAAAAAGCACCTACTAATGTAACTAGTCCTATTGGAAATATTCAATACAACACTTTAGTTTATTCATTTTCCAAAATTTTAAACTTCATTGGGTCTTCAAATTCTTTACCTAACTATGTTTATACTACAGATTTATTAGATAATTATATGCTTACTGTCACTATGAAACCTAGTGCTTCAAATTTAAATGGTCAATATCAATCTATTTATTACACTACTACTTGGCTTAATCATTGCCCTAATTGTGGATATTATGGTACTTTATTAATTAATCCTAAAGGTGTTCCTGAAGGAGAATTAACTTGTGCCTGTTGTGATTCTGATTATTGTGGTGTTTCTGGATTTGAAAAAATTCATAGTGCTGATCGTAAATCTTTAACTAAAATTAGTTCTGAAGGTACTAATCAAGTTGGAAGTTCTGGTGATTCTTTTGCTATCAATGATATTTTAGATATGTCAGTTCGTTTGAAAAATTATATTTCTTCTAATGATAGATTACCAAATTATGTAACTCTTAAAGATAAACAATATTCTATGGCAGAAGCATTATATTTAATGACTTCTGCAACTTTGAATATTAATAATGGTAATTTTTCAAATATTAAAGCTATTAATGCTTCTGATGCTCCAAGTCCTGAAGGAGATCTTATTAATTCTAATCTCAATAAGACAAATTATCTTGATCTTGCAAATAGGATTATGAATTTTATTAAAACAAATGGTTATGCTCCTAATTTTGCTTCTAGCTCTATTGGTAAAGTTATATTTTCTGAATTAGTTGATTCTTATTCAAGAATATTATCATATTATAAAGATAATGATAATAATTTACCAGCTCAGGTAGCTATAAAATATTCTGGAGGATCTAGTAAATCTATATCTGATTTAGCTAAATCTTTAACAAAAGATCTTACATCTGATTTAGAAAAAGCTACTGCTTTATTTAATTATGTTAGAGATAAGATAGGTTATAGCTATTATGAAAATACTAGAAAAGGAGCTGAAGGTACTTTACTTTCTGGTTCTGCTAATTGTTGTGATATGTCTCATTTATTAGTAGCTCTTGCAAGATCTAGTGGATTAACAGTTAATTATGCTCATGGAAAATGTCAGTTTAGCACTTTTAGTGTTGGGCATGTATGGGTTGAATTCACAATAGGTGGTAAAACTTATTCTGCTGATCCTTCTAGTGCTAGAAATTCATTTGGTTCTATTAAAAGTTGGAGTCTTATAACTTTTTATAATCGTCATGAGACTTTACCATTCTAAATTTTTAATTTTTTTCTTTTTCTTTTATTTTTATTTTCTATTAAACTAATTATATTTTCATCTAATTTTTAGGCATGACAAACTTATTATATGAATAAATATTAATATGAATAAGTAGTATATATATTAATTAATTCTATTTTGAGGAAAAAATATGGCAAAAGAATTAAGTGAAAATATTGAAGAATATTTAGAAGTTCTTTATCGTGAAGGTAGCAATAAGGAACAAGTTTCAACCACTACCATATCTAAAAATTTAGGGATAGCTCCAGGTAGTGTTACTCAAATGCTTAAAAAATTAGAGTCTTTAGGTTATATTGAGTATGTTCCCTATAAAGGAGCTATTTTAACAGATTCTGGAATGAAAATAGCTCAAAAAATCACCCGAAAACACAGGATTCTAGAAAAATTTTTAGCTGAGATTTTAAATATTAAAAAAGAGAATATTCATGAACAAGCTTGTGAAATGGAACATTCATTATCTGATGAAGCTGAAAGAGCTTTATGTCATTTGTTACAACACCCTGATTTATGTCCTACTGATAATATTATTCCTGCTTGTGATTTAGATTTTAAAAATTGTGATGAATGTGACTCTACCCACGATTTTGAGGATATAGATAATAGAAAATACTCATTATTATCGTTGACTGAATTAAATGAGAATTCCAATGGAGAGGTCTTTTTTATTAGAGGTGAAAAAGGATCTATTTCTAAAATTCATGAGCTAGGTATTGATATTGGAACAGATATTACCTCAAAAACGTCTAATACTTCACGTTCTAATAATATTAGGGTTTTAAAGGATAATATGGATGAAGTTAAGATTCCTCTTGATTTAGCTCATAATATTTTTGTTAAAGTTTCAGAATAGTTTTTTTTTAATTAGATTTATTAGTTATTAGGATTATATATAAAATGTAATTCTTATTTCATTATTTTTTTTAGGTGATTTAGTGAAAGGTATTTTAAATGATGATGTTATAACAATTTTTATTGAAGAAGGAAGTAAAAAACCAATTTCTTTAAATCAAAAAAGTTTTTTTGGTAAATTACATGATGATTTTTTAGAGCTTTCTTTAATTGAAGCATCTTATTTAATGGAGAAAGGACGTCTAGACATTTATGAAAATGATGAAAAATGTGAATTTAAGTATATTCTTAATTTAATTAAAGAAAAAGACAGTTATGGTAAATATATCGTTTATAAGGATCTTAAAGATAGGGGATATATTATTAGAACTGGTTTTAAATATGGTGCAGAATTTAGATTATATGATAGGGGAAGCCAGCCTGGTGATGGTCATTCTGATTACTTAGTTAAAGTATTCTTTGAAGATAATAATATTCCAGTTATGGACTTTGCAAGTTATGTCAGAGTTTCTCATGGTGTAAATAAAAATTTTCTTTTAGCTGTTGTTGATGAAGATTTAGATATTACTTACTATAACATCGAATGGACTAGACCATAATCTCTTTTAAATTAAAAGAATGATTAATATTATCATATTTAAAATATTTTCTATTAGAATTATTTTATATAATTTCTAAAATTAAAACTCTTATTGAAAAAAGGTGATTATTTGATTGACCCATGGGCATCATCAACTGTTGATTATGATAAATTAGTAAATCAATTTGGAATAAAAAAATTTTCAGAAATTTTACCTCAAATTATAAATCCTGGAAGATTAATGAGAAGAGGTGTTGTATTTGGTCATAGAGATTTTGAGAAAATAAACAATTTAATTAATACTGATAAAGAATTTACAGTAGTTACAGGTATGATGCCAAGTGGTCAAATGCATATTGGTCATAAAATGGTTGTAGATCAATTAAAATGGTATTTGGATAAAGGAGCTATTTTGTCATTACCAATTGCAGATATGGAATCATATGCTGCAAGAGGTATAAATTTTGAAACTGCAAAAGATATAGCTATTAATGAATACTTAAGTAATTACATTGCTTTAGGTTTAGATTTGAATCATAAAAATGTTAATGTTTATCTTCAATCTCAAAATGAACTTCTAAAAGATTTAACATTTAAATTATCTAAAAAAACCAATTTTAATGAACTTAAATCTATTTATGGATTTAGTCCATCTACAAATTTTGCACATTTATATGCTCCTCTTATTCAAGTTGCAGATATTTTATTTCCTCAAATTGAAGAAATGGGTGGGCCAAAAAGAGTTGTTGTTCCTGTTGGTATTGATCAAGACCCTCATATCAGACTTACAAGAGATATTGCAGAAAAAATGAATGATGATTTAAGTTTTATTTCTCCTTCATCAACTTATCATAGATTTTTAACTGGTTTAACTGGTGATAAAATGTCAAGTAGTAAACCAAAAACTGCAATATATTTAAATGAAAGTCCAGAAATTGCAGAGAAAAAAGTTAAAACTGCAAAAACTGGTGGTCGTGAAAGTTTAGAAGAACAAAAAAAATTAGGTGGTAATCCTGATCAATGTGTTGTTTATGAGATGTTAGTTTATCATTTAATTGATGATGATAAAGAACTTAAAAAAATCTATGATTCTTGTAAAGATGGTAGTCTTTTATGTGGTGAATGTAAAGGAAGAACAAGTGAATTAATGAAGAAATTATTTGAAGATTTATCTAAAAAACAAGAAGATTCTAGAGAAATAGCTAAAAATTTGATTTAAGTGATGTGATGGGGAATAAACTTATTGATTCATGTTATAATGAGATAAAAGAAGCTTTCATTTTAAACAAAATCTTAATAGCTATTAGCTCTTTTATGTTTTTTATTCCTTTAATTATTGGTTTTATTTTTTCTTCTAATATTAGTTCTTTTTTACAAGCAACTGTTGATAAATTGTCTAGAGATGTTAAAGATGGAACAATTCAATTTAATTTTCAAACAATTTTTTTAAATAATATTTCTATTGTTATTAGAGAATATTTCATCGGAATATTCTTTCTCATATACACAAGTTTTATTTTAATTTATAATGGTTTATTTGTAGGATATTATTTAGGTACAAGTGATAATTTATTTAAATCTCTTGTTTTAATCATTCCACATGGAATATTTGAATTTTTTTCTATTATTATAGGTGGAGTTTCTGGGTTTTTATTAGGTATTTTTATATTAAAGTTGATTTATAATATAATATATCCAAAAAAAGATAAATTATCCATAAGTGATAGGATAATTTTTTCAATTGAAGAAAATTTTATCAAATTTAAGCATTCGCTAATATTTTTTACAATCTCCTGTATAAGTATGTTAATAGCTGTATTTATTGAAGTTTATTTTACTATTTATATTGGAGATTTTATATTTAACTTATTTAAGTGATTTTATGATACGTTGTGTTGTTTGCGGAGAAGAATATAATAACGATGAAATAATTTATACATGTACTAATTGTGGTTCTGTTTTAGAACTTGTTAATGATGTTGATGTTTCTAAAAATATTTTTGAAAATAGAAAAGATACTTTATGGAAATATAAAGAGCTTATTCCTGTTAATGAAGATAAAATTGTTACTATTGGGGAAGGTGGAACTCCTTTTTGTAAATGTGATAAATTAGGAGAAGAATTAGGTGTTGAATTATTTGTTAAAGTTGAAGGATCTAATCCTACTGGTAGCTTTAAAGATAGGGGAATGACTGTTGGTATGACTAAAGCAATGGATTTAGGTGTGGATACTGTAGGTTGTGCTTCAACTGGAAATACTTCTGCTTCTCTTGCAGCATATGCAGCAAGAGCTGGGCTTAGATGTATTGTATTTTTACCTTCAGGGAAAGTAGCTTTGGGAAAACTTGCACAAGCAATGTTTCATGGAGCTGAAGTTGTTTCACTTAGGGGTAATTTCGATGAAGCATTAGAAGCTATGACTAGCTTAGCTTTGGAAAAACATCTTTATCTTCTAAATTCAATTAATCCTTTTAGATTAGAAGGACAAAAAACTATTGGTTATGAAATCGCACAAGATCTTGAATGGAAATCACCTGATAGGATTATTTTACCTGTTGGTAATGCAGGAAATATTTCAGCTATTTGGAAAGGTATAAGTGAATTTTATGATATGGGTTTTATTGATTCTAAACCTATGATGACTGGTATTCAAGCTGAAGGTGCATGTCCTATTACAAATGCATTTAGAAAAAAATCTATGGAAATAGATCCTGTTGAAAATCCTGAAACAATAGCTACTGCAATAAGAATTGGTTCTCCAGTTAGTTATACAAAAGCATTAAATGCAATCTATGATTCCAATGGATACTCACAAACTGTTAGTGATGAAGAAATTTTAGCAGCTCAAAAATTACTAGCTCAAAAAGAAGGTATTGGTGTTGAACCAGCATCTGCTGCATCAATTGCAGGCCTTAGAAAATTAAAAGATGAGGGTGTAATTGATAAAGGGGAACAAATTGTTTGTGTAGTTACTGGTCATTTACTTAAAGATCCAAATACAGCTATTGAAGCTTCAACAGAACCAGTAGAACTTGATGCAGATATTAATAAATTAAAAGAATTACTTTTAAATAAATAATCACCTTTTTTTACTTTTTTTACTTTTTTGATTAATATTTTTTTAATGTTTTAAAATTTAAGGGTTTTTAATCGTTTTCTTTTCTTGTATCTTATAAGTTTATATTTTATATTAATCATTTTTATTTTTAAAATTTATAGCTATTTTGATTTACAGTTTTAATATTAAAAATTATTTGTCATAATTAAAACATAACCTATATTGATTGTATATATCATCAAAAATTAAGGTTATAAAATCAATATATTTATATATAATGAACAATACATTTAGTATTACAAGTTATGAGGTGTTAATTATGGAATTACCAATCGCTCCTGTAGGGAGAATTTTAAAAAATGCTGGTGCAAAAAGAGTAAGTGATGATGCTAAAATTGAATTAGCAGAAGCTATCGAAGAATGTGGAAATGATATGGCTAATAAAGCTGTTGGATTTGCACGTCACGCTGGTAGAAAAACTGTTAAAGCTGAAGATGTTAAATTAGCTGCTAAAACTGAATAATTTTACTAATTTAGCTTTAATTTTAATTATTTAGTAAAGTTTACTTTAAACTTTACTAATAATACTTTTTATTTTATTATTTTTTTTTAATTTAATATACTATTTTTCATTAACTTTATAAACAATAAATTATATACTTAATAATGTCTAGTTCTCTAGAATTATTTCATTAATTACTAAATTTTTATTTTTAGCATAGCTAAATAATATCAAAATTCAGAAATATTTGTATTGAAAGTTTAACTCCTCTTTTTTAAAACATGGAGTTATATTTAGTGATATATGATTATATTCAAGAATTAGTAGATAACTAATTATTTAAATTATATAATTAGTGTAATTACTGTTTAAGTAATTATTTATATTATAGCTATTATTGTAGTTATAATATTTGCCGATGGATGGCACAGCCAGATGAAAAAGGAGGTAAATAAAATGGCAAAAGTTTATGTAAAATTTGATACACCTGAAGAATTAGCTGATCAGGTAGAAGAAGCATTAGAAGTAGCGAAACGTACCGGTAAGGTGGCAAAAGGAACCAATGAGGTTACTAAATTTATTGAAAGAGGAGACGCAGCTCTTGTTGTAATAGCTGAAGATGTTGATCCTGAAGAAATTGTAGCTCATATTCCAGTTCTTGCTGAAGAAAAGGAAATTCCATTTGCATATTTAGCAACTAAAGAAAAAGTTGGTGGAGCTGCTGGTTTAAGTGTTGGTACTGCTTCTGCTTGTATAGTTAATGCTGGAGACGCTGAAGAATCAGTGAATGAAATTGTTGAAAAGGTCGCAGAACTTAAAGATTAATCATTTGATTAATTCTATAAGGTGATTTAGATGGAAGAAGGAACTCCAGCTGAAGTTATTGAAGTTCTTAAAAGAACTGGAATGACTGGTGAGGTAATGCAAATTAAATGCAGAATCCTCGATGGAAGAGATAAAGGTAGAATATTAACAAGAAACATCATGGGTCCTGTTAGAGAAGGCGATGTTTTAATGTTACTTGATACTATTAGGGAAGCTAAGGAAATTAAAACTCCTTAATCTAATATAGAAGGTGTACGTACATGAGAACTTGTTCATTCTGCAGTAAAGAAATAGATGAAGGTACTGGAAAAATGTATGTCAAAAAAGACGGATCTATCTATTTCTTTTGTGGCAGTAAATGTGAAAAAAACATGATTCAACTTGGTAGGGTTCCAAGGAAAGTTAAATGGGTTAAACAATGATTGAAAAAAGTTTTGTAATGATGAAACCTGATGCTGTTGCAAGACGTCTTATGGGTAAAGTTTTAAACAGATTTGAAGAAAAAGGTCTTAAAATCGTAGCTATGAAGATGATACACATTGATGAAAGCTTAGCTAAAACTCATTATGGCGAACACAGTGACAAACCATTTTTCAATGATTTAGTATCATATATTACTTCATCACCATCACTTGCTATGGTTATTGAAGGTGATGATGCTATTAGTTTAATTAGAAAAATTGTAGGTGCTACAAATCCAAAAGAAGCAGATCTTGGAACTATTAGAGGGGATTTTGCTATGGATACTGGAAGAAATATTATTCATGCTTCTGATGCTCCTGAATCTGCAGAAAGAGAAATTAATCTTTTTTTTAAAGATGATGAAATTTGTGAATATGAAATAACAGACAATATTTGGCTTTATGAATAGATATTATGAAAATTAGATCTCCGATTGTATCAGTTTTAGGTCATGTAGACCATGGTAAAACTTCATTACTAGATTTTATTAGGGGAAGTACAATTGCTGATAAAGAAGCAGGTGGTATTACTCAACATATAGGTGCTACTGAAATACCTATAGATACTATTAATAATATTTGTGGAGATTTTATTGAGAAATTAACTATTAAAGATACAATTCCTGGACTATTCTTTATTGATACTCCTGGTCATGCAGCATTCACTACTTTAAGAAAACGTGGTGGTGCATTAGCTGATTTAGCTATTTTAATAGTGGATATGAACGAAGGATTTAAACCTCAAACATATGAGGCACTAAATATATTAAAACTATATAAAACTCCTTTTATTGTTGCAGCTAATAAAGTAGATAAAATTTTTGGATGGGAATCTAAGACAAATGCTTCATTTAATGAAACATTTCAAAATCAAGCTAAAAATGTTAAACAAGACCTTGATAATAAAATTTATGAATTAGTGGGAACACTACATAAAGAAGGATTCCAATCTGAAAGATTTGATCGAATTAGTGATTTTTCAACACAGATTAGTATTATACCTATTAGTGCAAAAACTGGTGAAGGGATTATAGAATTAATAGCTATGCTTCTTGGTCTAGCTCAAGAATATCTAACTGAACAATTACAAATTCAAGAAGATGCTCCAGCAAAAGGAACAGTTTTAGAAGTTAAAGAAGAAACTGGTTTAGGAATGACAATTGATACGATTATTTATGATGGAGTTCTCCGAAATAATGATGAAATTGCCTTAATGGTTTCTTCAGATGATGTTTTAACTACTAAAATAAGGTCTATTTTAAAACCTTTACCTCTTGAAGAAATGAGAGATTCTAAAAAGAAATTCAAAAAAGTTAAAGAAGTTGTTGCAGCTGCAGGAATCAAAATTGCTGCTCCAAACTTAGATAATGTTATTTCTGGTTCACCACTTAGAGTTTTAAATAATAAAGACGATTCAGAAAATGAAATTCTAAAAGAAATAGAAGATTTAACAATTGAAACAGATGATGAAGGAATTTTAGTTAAAGCTGATACTTTAGGTTCTCTTGAAGCTATGGTTAAATTGCTTCATGAATTAAATATTCCTATTCGTTCTGCAGAAATTGGTGATGTAAATCGTCGAGATATTATAAACTCTACTATAGCTCAAAAAGAAAATGAGCTTCATGGAGCAATTATTGCTTATAATGTAAAAGTCCATCCTAAATGTGAAGAAGAGTTATCTACTTCAAATATTCGTCTTTTTTCAGGTGAAGTAATTTATAAAATTGTTGAGGAATATGAAGAATGGATTAATGAAATTGAAGAAGCTAATAAAAAATCAGTTTATGAAAATATTGTTAAACCAGGTAAATTTATGGTTTTACCAAAATTAATTTTCCGTCAAAGTAAACCTTCAATAGTTGGTATTGAAGTATTAAGTGGTACTGTTAAACAAAATCAAAAAATTATTAATTCTAATGGTGATGTTGTAGGCACAGTTATTAGTATGGAAGATAAAGGGGAAACATTACCTTCAATATCTCGTGGTGAACGTGTAGCTATGGCTATTAAAGATGCTATTGTAGGTAAACATTTTGATGAAAGTGATGAGCTTTATGTTGATATTCCTGAAAATCATTTTAAATATATTGAACGTGAATTGAAAGATAAATTAAGTGAAGATGAATTTGAAACTCTTCATAAATTTTTAGAAATAAAACAAAAAATAGACCCCGAATGGGGTGTTTTTGGACTTTTTGAATAATTATTATAAATAAAAATTAAAGGAGGAAAGTATCATGGTATTTAAAGTTGTTGTCTCTGATAAGGAAGAAAGCCATCAAATAGAATTTGATGATGCTAATAAAAAAATTATTGGATTATCTATTGGAGATGATTTTGATGGTGGAATCATCGGTTTAGATGGTTATGATTTAAAAATCACTGGTGGTAGTGATAAAAATGGTTTTACTATGAGAAAAGATGTCTTTGGTTCTGGAAGAATTAAGAGTTTATTAACCGATGGCGTTGGTTATAAACCTAAATCTAAAGGTACTAAAAGACGTAAAACTGTTAGAGGGAAAACTATTTCTGATGATATAGTTCAAATTAATACTGTTGTTGTATCAGCAGGTAATAAAAAAATAGCTGATATTTTGAATACTGAAGATGAAGAGGAAGAATAGTATTCTACTCTCTTCAATCTTATAAATTTAAAAAGGTGTAATCTGTGAAAGTACAATCTGATGTAAACATTGGTTTAGTAGGTCATGTAGACCATGGTAAGACAACTCTTACTAAAGCTTTATCAGGAATCTGGACAGATACCCATAGTGAAGAAACAAAAAGAGGAATTTCTATTCGTTTAGGCTATGCTGATATCGAATTTAGGAAATGTGAAGATTGTGAAGAGCCTTTATGTTATACTACATCTGAAATTTGTGAAAACTGTGGTAAAAAAACTGAGTTATTGAGGAAAGTGTCTTTTGTTGATGCTCCTGGACATGAAACTTTAATGGCAACTATGCTCTCTGGAGCTGCTATAATGGATGGTGCAGTTTTAGTTATAGCTGCAAATGAATATTGTCCTCAACCTCAAACTAAAGAACACTTAATGGCACTTGATGTTATTGGCGTTAAAGATGTTATTGTTGTTCAAAATAAAATTGATATTGTTTCAAAAGAAAGAGCTATTGAAAGTTATAATGAAATTAAAGAATTTGTTAAAGGTACTTGTGCAGAAGATGCTCCAATTATACCAGTTTCTGCTCAACAAGGTGCAAATATCGATATATTAATAGATGCTATTAATAAAAAGATTAAAACTCCTAAACGTAGTTTAAGAAAATCACCTTTAATGCATGTTGCAAGATCTTTTGATATTAATAAACCTGGTTCATCTCCTGATTCTATTAAAGGAGGGGTTATTGGTGGAACTTTAGTTCAAGGTAATCTTAAAGTAGGAAGTACTATTGAAATTCGCCCAGGTATTAATAATAATGATGAATGGATTGGTTTAAAATCTGAAATTATTGGTTTAAATGCTAATGGTGAAGATGTTGATAAAGTTGGTCCTGGTGGTTTAATTGGTGTAGCTACTAAATTAGATCCATCTTTAACTAAAGCAGATTCTTTATCTGGATCTGTAGCTGGAAAAGTTGGCTCACTTCCTGATGTTCTCCATAGTTTTGATATGGAAGCACATTTACTTGATCGTGTTGTGGGAACTAAAGAAGAAAAGGATGTTGCTCCTATAAAACTTAAAGAACAGTTAATGATTAATTGTGGAACTACAACAACAGTGGGTGTTGTTAGTTCAACTAAGAAAAATAAAATTAATGTTAAACTTAAACTACCTGTCTGTGCTGATAAAGGAGATAGGATTGCTTTGAGTCGTCGTGTTGGAGCTCGATGGAGATTAATTGGTTATGGTATTATTCTTTAATTAATGGGATAAAATGGAATCTAATGAAGTAGTTATAGATACAAATTTTTCATGATTCCCTTTCAGTTCAATGTTGATATTATTGATGAACTTGAAAAAGCTTTTCCGTCTTATAATTTGGTAACTCCTCTATTTGTAATTGATGAGTTAAAAGGATTAAAAAATAATAAGAAAAGTAAAATTAGGGTAAATGCTAGCTTAGCTCTTAAGATTGCAAACTCTTCTAAGATTGAAATTAAAAATATTCCACTAAATAAAAATGAATCTGTTGATGATGCTTTAATTAGAGTTTCAAAAGTCTTAGCTACTAATGATATTGATCTAAAAAAACGTGCAAAAGAAAAAGGTATAGTAGTTGCATATTTAAGACAGAAAAGATATATAAATATTGATGGAAAGTTATAATTTATTATAATATTTTATAAAATTTATTAGGTGATTTAAATGAATTTATGGAGTGATCTTGAACCTGGTTCTAATATACCTGATGTAGTTACTGCTGTTATTGAAGTACCTAAAGGATCAAGAAATAAATATGAATATGATAAGGATAATGAAGCCTTTTTATTAGATAGGGTTTTATATTCTCCTGTAATTTACCCTGCTGATTATGGTTTTATTCCTAAATCTACTTATTATGATGGAGATCCGATGGATATTCTTGTTTTAATGGAACAAGCAACTTTTCCAGGATGTATTATTGAAGCACGACCTATTGGAATTATGGGTATGATTGATGGTGGGGATAAAGACTATAAAATATTGTCTGTTCCAGCAGATGATCCTAGATTTGAGGATATAACTGAAATTGATCATGTCCCTAAACATTTATTAAAGGAAATAGAACATTTCTTCAGTATTTATAAAAATCTTGAAGGAAAAGAAGTTGAAGTTTTAGGTTGGAAAGATTCTAAATCTGCTAAAGAAGAATTAATATCTTCTTTAGAAATGTATAAAGATAAATATTAAAATTTGAGGGATAAACTTGTATTACATGACTAAAATTGAAGACACAGTAAGAATTCCACCATATCGTTTTGAAGACCCTCTTGAAGAAGTAGCCATTCAAACATTAAATGAAACATATAATGGTTCATTAGATAAAAATTTAGGGTTACTTGTTAATGTTAATGAAATTGTTGAAATTGGTGATGGTAAGCTTATTATGGGTGATGGTGCTCCATATCATAATGTTGTTTTTAAAGCAATATTTTTTAAGCCAGAACAACAAGAAATTATTGATGGTGAAGTAATTGAAATAGCTGAATTCGGCGCTTTTGTTAGAATTGGTCCTATGGATGGTTTGGTTCATGTTTCTCAAGTCACTGATGATTATATTAACTATGATTCTAAAAGAGGAGCATTAATTGCAAAAGAATCTAATAAATCTTTAGATGAGGGTGATTTAGTTAGATCTAGGATTGTAGCTATTAGTCTTAAAGATAATTCAATTAAAAATACTAAAATTGGTCTTACAATGAGACAAAATGGATTAGGAAGATTTGAATGGATTGAAGAATATAAAAGGAAGGCTAAAAAATGAATGCATGTACTTCTTGTAAAATGTTATCTTCAAAAGAACGTTGCCCTGTTTGTGGTAATCCTACTAGTTCAAATTGGAGTGGCTTGTTAGTTATTACTAATCCTGATGAGTCCGCTGTTGCTAAAGAACTTGGAATAAGTTTAGCTGGTGAATATTGTCTTAGAGTAAGATAAATAAATGAGGTATAATTTTGTATAAAATTAATGATAAAGTAACTCCTCAGGTTAAAGAACCTTTGGGTAATTTATATCCTTACTTTGAAGATGCTATTAATGATATTAAAAATTCTAAATTTTTTATATCTGTAGGTGATGCTACTTTAAATAATTTAATTCAAAATAAAATATATCCTAATTTAAGTATTATAGATAATCTTATTCAAAGAAAAAATCATGATTATAATATTATAAAATCAGAAATGGTTTATAATGCAAAAAACCCTTCAGGATTCATTACTGATGATTTATGGGAAACCATAGAAACTGCCATTAATACAGCTAAGAATGATAATTTTCATCATTTGATCGTTGTTGATGGGGAAGAAGATCTTGCTGTTCTTCCATGTGTTTTATTAGCACCTGAAGATGCTACTATTGCTTATGGGCAACCGAATGAAGGATTAGTCCTTTTTAATGTTTCTGATGTCAAAAATAAAGCAAAAACTATTTTAGATAATTTTACAAAACTTTAAGAGGTTTAAATATGGAAATAGATATTGTTAATCAAAAAGATAATAAAGTATTAAATAGAAATGAAGTTAAATTTGTTTGTAACTATGAAGGGGAAGCTACTCCTAAATTAACTGATGTTAAAAGCAAATTAATAGCTTTATTAAATAGTAAAAAAGATTTAATTGTTATAGATTCACTTCAACCTCACTTTGGTGAAGCTAAAGCTTTAGGATATGCTAAAGTTTATGATTCTAAAGAAGATTTAGAATACATAGAAACTGAAAGTGTTATTGCTAAAAATGCTCAAGAAGAAGCTTCAGAAGAATTAGGTGAAGAAGTTTCAGAAGATGAAGAAAATAGTGAAGAATAAAAGGAGTTTTTAATATGAAAATATCTAGTCTTTATAAAGTAGATGGAGATAAATTAGAAAGAAAAAATCCTATTTGCCCACGTTGTTCAAATGGTGTTTTTTTAGCAGATCATAATAACAGATTATCTTGTGGAAAATGCGGATATACTGAAATGAAAAAGAAATAACTTTTAATAGGTGAGCTGTTTGAATTTAAGAGCTGGTCGGCTTAAAAAGCAAATGAGTGATGAAGCCGCTGATTATACTTCTTCTTTATCATCAGATATGGTGATTTTTGAAGCAGATATAAAATGTAACTTTGCACATGTTCTAATGCTTAAAGAAGAAAAGATTATTGATAATGATATTGCAGATAAAATTTTAGAAGCTTTAGATAAGCTTAAAGAAGAAGGATATGATGCTTTAACTTTTGATAATTCAGTTGAAGATATTCATATGGCTATTGAAAATTATGTTACGGATATTGTTGGTTCTGATGCAGGTTTTATGCATACAGCAAAATCTAGAAACGATCAAGTAGCTACTGATATTCGTTTAGTACTTCGTGATAAAATAACTGATATACAACTTGGTATTTTAGAGTTTATTGAAGGTTTAACTTTATTTGCAAATGAACATTTAGAAACAGTAATGGTTGGTTATACTCATCTTCAACATGCACAACCTATTACAATAGCTCATCATTTAATGGCTTATGCTCAATCATTAAAAAGAGATTATGAACGTTTAAATGATACTTATAAAAGGGTTAATTTAAATCCTTTAGGTTCTGCTGCTATGACTACTACTAGTTTTCCTATTAATAGGCAGTTAACAACTGACTTACTTGGATTTGATGCTTATCTTGAGAATTCTATGGATGGAGTTGCTTCAAGAGATTTTATAAGTGAAACTGTTTTTGATTTGTCTTCTCTTATGACTACTCTTTCTAAAATTTGCGAGGAGTTAATTTTGTGGAGTAGCTATGAATTTGGTGTTGTTCAAATAGCTGATGAATATTCTTCTACATCATCTATAATGCCTCAAAAAAAGAATCCTGATGTTGCTGAACTTGCAAGATCAAAGGCTACAATTGTTAATGGAGAACTAATTAGTATATTAACAATCTTAAAAGCTATTCCTTATACTTATAATAGAGATTTACAAGAAATTACTCCTCATTTATGGAATTCTATTTTTATTAGTGAAGAAACATTAAACATTGTTACAAAAATGCTTTTATCTGTAGAATTTAATAAAGATAGATGTTTAGAACTAGCGGGGAGTAATTTTGCAACTGTTACTGATTTAGCAGATATTATGGTTCGCGAAAAGAAAATACCATTTAGAACTGCTCATAAAATTGTTGGTCGTGTTGTTAATGAGGCAATAGATCAAGACAAAAATATTAATTCTAAATTCATCGATGAAATAGCTATTGATTTAGATTTTGATCCTTTAAATTTAGATGATTCTTTAGTTAAAAAAGTTTTAAATCCTTTAGAAAATGTTAAAATTAGATCTGTTCCTGGTGGTCCTTCTCCAGAAATGGTAAAAATAGCTATATCTAATCTTAATGAATTTTTAGATGAGGAATTTGAAAAAAAAGGTATTTAATTAGTTTTTTCTTTTTGGTTATTTTCCCAATCTTCTTTTATTTCTTTTGATAATTCTTTATCTCCTATAATTATAGGTCCTGTATAATCACAATTTTTACATACCCACATAGACCAATTTTGAGGAATTATCCAGTCAACATCTGTTGATCCACATCTTGGACACATTTTTAAATCCATTTTTATCACTTATAAAAACTCCATATTAAATCTAATGCTTCACCAGATTCTAATGCACCAGTTCTAGTTTCTCTTAAAATTCTTTGAATAGAAAATTTTTTCATATGAGAATATTTCTTGTGAACTTCATATAATAATGGGCATCCAAAACCTTCTATTTTATTTATATTATAATCTGATATAATATTTTTAATTTCTTGTTTTTGACTAATTGTTATAGCTGGAAGGTTTAATCTAGTAATATTTTCTTTCGTTTTAATGGATTGACTTCCTGTTGAAATCATATCTCCATAAATAACTAATGGTATATTATTATCATTTGCATATGTATTTATTGTATTTTCTATTTTTTTAGAACAATTTCCACATGGATGACTTTTACCATTTAATGATTCCCTAATAATATTATCATATTCTATTGGTATATATTTATGTGATACATTTAATTCTTTTGTTAGATTGTTTATATTTTTTTTAAATTGATTTGGTAAAACTATTGTTCCAGGATCAATTGTAATAGCTATTGGATTAAATCCTAAAAATTTAGATAAAATTAATGAGAAATTACTATCTACTCCTCCAGATAAAGCTACACATGTTTTAAAATTACTTGTTTCATTGAAATTATTTTCTTTTATGAAATCTTTTAAATGGAATGTATAAATATTTTCTATTTTGTAGTTTAATAGTTTTTTTAAGTTATTAAAAGGGTTTATATCTAATTTTGTCTTTGATATGAATTGATTTAAATACTTCAAAGATAATTTTAATTTGTACTTTTTTAAAATATAATCTTCATAACTTTCGACATGGATTTGATTAAGATTTAATTCTTCTTTTAATCTTCCAACTACCCATCCACCTTTTCCAATTACAGCAGACTTATCAACACGGTCTTCTCCAATAATCCAAAGTTCATTATTTTTTAAAATGATTTCTTGAATATTTATATCTACTTCATCATGTTGAATTTCGCTTCTAATTTTATTTATACATTCTATTATTGAATTTTTTTTAATTAGCTTCTTATTTCTCATAATTATTCTAATTTTTATTTAAATCATGTTTCACAAATAACAGTTATATTATTATCAATTTTAAACTCCTTTGCATTAAAGACAAATTTTTCATTAAAATCAAGTGTTTCAACATGATTTAACAATACATCGTTTTCTATTAATGATTTTATATCTTCAATGAACTTATTCCAATACAATTGAACTTGGGCATTTTTAAAAGTTTCTTTTGGTAGTTTGTCGCCCCAACTTCCTTCTTGAAGGAATTTTAATTTTCTATTTTCTTTTTCATATTGTACATTCATTTTTATCTCAAAATTAGCTATTCCAGTAATTCTTTGTTTTATAGAATAGTTAATCTCTTCAGGCATATTGTTTTTTCTATTATTTTCAATTAATCTTAAAATAATATTTTCATAACTTTCATTATCACTTCGTGATAGGGCTTTTAATTTTTTTTGGGTTTTGTGCGAAATTTGAATTGTGGTTTTTTTCATATTATCATATATATTTTTAAAACTCATAATATAAGAAACTTTATCAGAGGGCTTTATTTCAAAAATCAATAATAATACAATAATAATATATATAATGTTAAATATATTATACTTATAAATTATTTTAAGTGATTAGTATGGTAAAGTTTTTAGGAATTATGGGGGATAAAGATAATCAAACTGATGATGTTTATTCTTTTAAGAAAGAAGACAATATTCAGTTTGGAGTAGCTTATAAGCGCTTTTCTAAAGCTCCAGTTATTGGAAAAAATTATACTATTCGTTCTAATTCAATAATTTATAATGATGTTGTTATTGGTGACAATTTTAGAACAGGGCACAATGTTGTAATACGTGAAAATACAAATATTGGGGATGATGTTTTAATTGGCACAAATACTATAATTGAAGGAGATTGTGTTATTGGAAACGATGTAAGTATTCAATCAAATGTTTATATTCCTACTAATAGTATTATAGAAGATAATGTTTTTATAGGTCCTTGTGCTTGTTTTACAAATGATAGGTATCCTGTTCGTGTGGATTATGGATTACAAGGACCTCAAATTAGACGAGGTGCTTCTATTGGTGGAAATACTACTTTTCTTTCAAACTTAGAAATAGGTGAAGGATCTATGGTTGCAGCAGGTGCTGTTGTAACAAGAAGTGTACCTCCTTATTATTTAGCTATTGGAACTCCAGCTAGGATTAAACCACTTCCTGATAAGTTTAGAGTACCCAATATGATTTAATTGAGATGATATTTTGACTAAATACAATGTAAGTACCCAATATGATTTAATTGAGATGATATTTTGACTAAATACAAATGTATAGTTTGTGGATTTATTTATGATAGTGAAAAAGGTGATCCTGATAAAGATATTGCACCTGGAACTGAATTTGAAGATCTTCCTGATGACTTTAAATGCCCTCTTTGTGGGGCTGGAAAAGCATTATTTAAAAAAATTGAATAATATAATTTAATGGTGATTATTATGGATAAGTATATATGTATAGTTTGTGGATATGTTTATGATCCTGAAAAAGGTGATCCTGGCAATGGTATTCCTGAAGGAACTGCTTTTGAAGATTTACCTGATGATTGGCTATGCCCATTATGTGGTGTAGGTAAAGATCAATTTAAAAAACAATAATTAAATTTTTTTTAAAGCTCTTTTATCTTTAAAACTAATTCTAATTTTTAATTTTAACTTATTTTTAATTTTATTTATATTTTCTTTTTCTTCTGAAATTATTTCATAGTGAATTTTTTCATCAAATCTTTTATTAATAATATTTACTTTATGATTTCGCAACGCTTGTTCTATTTCTTTAATTTCACTATAATCAAAAATTATTTCATAAACATCATAAAAATCTATTTCAATGATTTCACTATTATTAATAGCTTCTAAAACTGATTTATTATAAGCTCTAACAAGTCCACCTGCTCCTAATTTTATTCCTCCAAAATATCTTGTTACAATAGCTACAATATTATGTAAATTATTTTTTCTAAGTGCATTAATCATTGGTTTACCTGCTGTTCCACTTGGCTCACCATTATCATCATATCCTTCTCCATCATTTACAATATAAGCTGTGCAATTATGTGTTGCATCACTGTATTTAGAGGATATTTCACCTATTATTTTCTTACTTTCTTTTTGTGTTTGTGCAGGATACAATCTACAAATAAATTGAGATTTTTTAATCTTTATTTCGCTTTTAACAGGTTTTTCTATTGTTTTCATATTTTACCATTTTTTTAAAAGAAAATTTATATATTTCAGAATTCATATTATATTTATAAAATAATTTTTTTTGAGGTGAGTAATATGAGTAAAAAAATTGCAAATGTTTTAGTTATTTTTATAGTTTCTATTTTAGCTTTAAGTTGTGCTAATATTTTTGCATTTGTAACTGGTGGAATACTTTTACCTATTGATAACTCTATAAACAATACTGATTCTATAATAAACAATAATTCTTCTGAAGAAGTGATCTATCCTGAAAGTTCATCAAATTATGAGTCAAGTGATAGTTATGATAATTCATATTCCAATTATCAACAAGAAAGTTCTAATGGAGTTCAAGAACAACAATATCAGGAAGAACCAGTAAGACCTGAACCTACTCCAGAACCTACTCCAGAACCTACTCCAGAACCCAGTCCAGAACCTAGTCAAAATTTAAGTATAAAACAATAAAATTTCTTTTTATTAATAATCAGTTTTAAAAGTCTAATAACTTTTCAACATCTAATAACACAGAGTTTATAGCTAGATTAAACAATTGTTCTCCATAAACTTCATCAACATAAACTCCATTGTTTTCAATTTCTTGTGCACCTTCTTCTATACTTGGGTCATTTTCACGAGCTTTAGTAAATCCATATAATCCTACTTCACTATAAACTTTTACATTGGCTTGGTTTTCTAATTCTTCTTCATTTAAAATTCCAAGTACTTTTCCCATTGATAATTCACCACTACCTCCATGAGGACCTTCATTTTGAATTATTGTATTATTAAATATTATGGATAATGAAGTTTCTACTTCAATGTCATATAATTCATTTAATAATGGTACATTACCTCCATGAGCATTTATGATTATAATTTTTTCAATATTTAAAAATTCTTTTGCATAATTTAAAATAGCTATAATATTTTTTTTTAAAGTTTCTAAACTTTCATGTTTGCCATGGTCTATTTCTTTTATTTCATGCGCTGGATATATTACTCCTAAGAATTTAGCACCACTTTCAAGGGATGATTTAAAAGCTATGTAAGATGCAATTTTAGCATCAGTATCTATTGGTAATGCTGGGCCATGATTTTCTAAGTGTGATCCTAAAGCTAGAATTCCAATATTATGTACTTTTTTATTTATTATTTTTCCTGCAGTATATCTTAAATCAGCCATAATATCACTTTAAATCAAAATTCCAAATATTATCTCCAACATAATGTTTTGTTTCAATAGCTTTTCCAATATCATTATTAACCATTTCTGAGCCTGTAATTAAGCTTACACCAATAGCTAATGGTTTTTTATGTGTTTCATCTATTATTAAAACAATATCATCAGGTTCTATATTTTCATCAGCATTAACAATTCCTGGACTCATTATGTCTGCACCATTACTTACAAACTTAATAGCTCCCATATCAACAGTTACAGTTTTTCCAGTAAGATTTCCAGATAAAGCAGCTTTTAAAGTGGGGTATGGTTTATCTTCAATTAAAATTATATAAGGTTCATCATCTACTAAAATAAAGGAATTTGGGTCTGCTTCTAAATATTCAACTTTACTATTATCGGATATAATGGAACTATATTCTCCTAATTCTTTTTTTATCTCCTTTATTTTCTTTTTTTTTAAATAATTTCTTTTTCTAATTTTCAATATTAACACCTATAAATTCCCTTTTTAATTTATTATATATTTATATAGTTAATTATCTTTTCTATTTTATTTATTTTTACTAATCATTTGTTATTTAAAAGGATATCTAATAACATTTATATAGTAGTTTTTTCAAAATATTTATATTGATTATTATTGATATAAATTGATATTAGTAATAAATCTAATTTGAAAAACTAATTTTTGTATTTAATTGTTTTTTAATTAAATTACATTTAAATATTATTATATTAGAAAAAAAATAATAAAAATGGTGATATCATGAGCGGACAAGAAAATGTTCAAAGGCCCCTTGATGCTTTAGGAAGATCAGTAAATTCTCCAGTATTAATAAAACTTAAAGGAGATCGTGAATTCAGAGGTATTCTTAAAAGTTTTGATTTACATATGAACTTAGTTTTAAATGATGCAGAAGAATTACAGGATGGAGAAATTACTCGAAAACTTGGTGTTGTTCTTATTAGGGGAGATAATATAGTTTATATATCTCCATAGATTATTATAATATTTTTTTTATTTAAAGGTATAAAGGAGGTTAATTAATGAAAGGTACTCCCTCAAAGGGTAAGATGAATAAAACAACTCATAAGAGATGTAGACGCTGTGGAAGAAACACTTATCACATTCGTAAAAAAGCTTGTGCTTCTTGTGGGTTTGGAAAATCCAAAAAAATAAGAAGATACAGTTGGCAAAATAAAAAACCTACAACTGGTCAAAGACTAGTTTAGTTAACTTTAATTTTTTATAAAACTTTTTAGTTTTATTATTTATTTTTATTTTAATTAATTATAATAAAATTTTTGTAATAAATAAGGTCGTAGCGGTATTATTAAGGTTATTATATGAAGATTTTCGATGAATTGAATATTACACCTAATGATGAAAAATTATTTGATATTGCTTTAACACATGGGTCTTGTTCTATTAAATTAGGAACAAATGAAGATTATGAAAGGTTAGAGTATTTAGGAGATTCTGTTTTAAACATGATAGTATCTGAATATTTATATAATAAATATCCAGATAAAGGTGAAGGAGCTCTTACAAAGCTAAGAGCTAATTATGTTTGTCAAACCGCTTTGATTCATTATTGTAAAAATATGGGCTTAAATGAATATTTAACTATTTGTATTAATGAAAATCATATTAGTCAAAACGAAATTTTATCAATCCATGCAGATATTGTTGAAGCGTTTTTAGGAGCTATTTTTTTAGATCAAGGAATTGAAAAAGCAAGAGAATTTGTTTCTAAATATATTTTTAAACATGTTGATAATAGAAAAATATTTTTCCGTGATTATAAATCTAGAATAAAAGAACATGCTGATGTTAATAACTTAGTAATAAAGTATGAATTAGTTGCTGAATATGGTATTCCGCATAATAAGACATTTATTATTAAAATACTTATTAATGGAGTAGAGTATGGTATTGGTAATGGTAAGAATAAAAAAGAAGCTGAACAAATTGCTGCACATAAAGCTATTAAAAAATTAGGTCTTCAACATATGTAATTTTGGTGTTTCGATGAATAAAGAATCTATTGGTATTGTCAAAACAAAATATTTCAAAATTAAGGATGAAATTGTATTAGACTCTGGTAAAAAACTTAATGATATCACAGTTGCTTATGAAACATATGGTGAATTAAATAAAGAAAAAAATAATGGAATTTTAGTTTGTCATGCATTTTCTGGAGATGCTCATGCAGCTGGTTGGCATGAAGGGGATAATAAGCCAGGATGGTGGGAAAGTTTAATAGGTTCTGGAAAAGCACTAGATACAAAAAAATATTTTATCATTTGTTCTAATGTATTAGGTGGATGTAAAGGTACTACTGGTCCTTCATCTATTAATCCTGAAACTGAAAAACCTTATGGTATTGATTTTCCTGTAATAACTATTAGAGATATGGTTATTGTACAAGAAAAACTTATTCGTTCTTTAGGTATTGATAAACTAATTGTTATTGGTGGATCAATGGGTGGAATGCAAACACTACAGTGGGCAATTACTTATCCAGATATGGTTAAAAGAGTTATTCCTATTGCAACAACTGCTAGGTCAACACCACAGCAAATTGCTTTCAATGAAGTTGGAAGACAGGCTATTACTGCAGATCCTTCATGGCATAATGGGCAATATTATGAATCTGGGGAAATTCCAAAAAATGGATTATCAGTTGCTCGTATGGTAGCTCATATTACTTATTTAAGTGATGAGTCAATGTATTTAAAATTTGGAAGAGATCTTCAGGATAAAAAAGAAATAACATATGATTTATCAATGGATTTTCAAGTTGAAAGTTATCTTCATTATCAAGGAGAATCATTTGTTAAAAGATTTGATGCAAATAGCTATTTATATATAACAAAAGCAATTGATTACTTTGATTTATCTCTTAGTGGATCTTTAATTGATGGTTTAAAAAATATTAAATCAAAAGTTCAAGTGGTTTCAATTGATTCTGACTGGTTGTATCCTACAGAACAATCAATGGAATTGGTTTCTGCTCTTGCTGCAAATGATATTGAGGTTTCTTTTTCTGAATTAAAATCTAGTTTTGGTCATGATGCATTTTTCTTAGAAGAAGGACAATTGACTTATATTTTAACAAAGTTTCTAGAAGATTATGTTGTTGAGGATTTAATGAAAGAAGATGTTCCAACAATTAAAGAAAATGCAGAAATTAAAGATGCAGCTATTTTAATGGTAAATCAACAAATAACTCATCTTCCAGTTATAACTGATGAAAATAAATTAATTGGTATTGTTACTTCATGGGATTTGTCAAAATCAATAGCTAGTGGTTGTAATGGTTTGAAAGATGTTATGACAAAAAATGTTAAATATTGTAATGCAACAGACACTATTGAATCTGTTGCAGAGACAATGAGGAAACATGAAATTTCTTCTTTACCTGTTGTAGATGAATCTTTAAATTTAAAAGGTTTGATATCTATGGATCAAGTTAGTCATTTAATTTAAAATTATTTTTGTACTGCTTTTTTTAGTGCTTGGTCTATATCATCAATAATATCTTCAACATCTTCAATACCTACAGATAATCTAATAAAATCTGCACTTACTCCAGATGCAAGCTGTTCTTCTTCAGTAAGGTTTGAGTGAGTTGTACTTGCAGGATGTATAACTAAACTTTTTGCATCACAAATATTTGCAAGATGGGATAAAAGTTCAACACTTTCAATGAATTTTTTACCTTCATTAATTCCACCTTTTATTCCAAAACCAATAATTCCACCATATTTTCCATTAAGATATTTTTTTGCAAGTTCATGACTTTCATTATTTTTAAGACCAGGATAGTTTACCCAACTAACTGCTTCATGATTTTCTAAAAATTCAGCAACTTTTAAAGCATTTTCACAATGTTGATTAAGTCTTAAAGATAATGTTTCAAGACTTTGTAAAAGCAAAAATGAATTAAAGGGACTTATTATAGAACCTAAATCTCTCATCATTTGAACTCTAGCTTTAGTAATGTATGCTTCATCACCAAAAGATTCTACATATTTTAATCCATGGTATGATGGATCAGGTTCTGTAAATTCAGGAAATTTGCCATTTGTCCAATTAAAATTACCAGAATCCACAATAACTCCTCCAAGACTAGTGCCATTACCAGATATAAATTTTGTAGCAGAATGTACAACAATATCTGCACCATGTTCTATAGGTTTTACAAGTGTAATAGCTGAAGTATTATCTACTATCAAAGGAATATTATTTTCATGAGCTAATTTGGATAATTTCTCAAAATCAGGAATGTCTAATTTAGGATTACCAATTGATTCACAATAAAGTGCTTTTGTTTTATCATTAATAGCTGCTTTAAATTCTTCTAATTTTTGAGAATCTACAAAATTTACTTTAATTCCAAATTTTTTTAATGTATTTTTAAATAAAGTAAATGTTCCACCATAAAGATTATCTGCAGAGACAATTTCATCGCCTGATTGAGCTATATTTAATATTGAAAGTGTAATAGCTGCAAGTCCAGATGCTTGAGCTAAGGCACCAATTCCTCCTTCAATAGCCGCTACTCTTTTTTCAAAAACTTCTGTAGTTGGGTTTGTAATTCTTGTATAAATATTTCCTGGTTCTTCAAGAGCAAAAAGTTTTGCAGCTTGTTCTGTACTTTCAAAAACATAAGAACTTGTTTGATATATAGGAACAGCCCGTGCACCAGTTGCAGAATCTGGTTCTTCTTGACCTGCATGTACTTCTAATGTTCTTTCCCCATATTTTTTCTTTTTTTTCATTTTAAAGATTCCTTTTATTTTAATAATTAGTTATATTTATTTTTCAATATATTTATTTTTTTCTAATTTAAAACACCTCTAGAAACTTAAGGTTTTTTATTGATATTTTTTCTTTATTTTACTTAATTATTTGTTTTATTATTTTGATACTTCTTTTGATTGTTTTTATTTAATCATTTCTTGTTTTAATATTTATTTATAGTTAATTTTAAATATTGTTAGATAATTATTAAATTTTTTTTATTGATTTTAAGATGTGTTGATGGATACTGATAATTTTTTTTTGTTTGGATAGGGGATTGTGTTAGTAATGATTTTAAAGGATTTTGATGTTTATTTTGTTGATTTTGGGGGTAATTTTAATAAGTATGTTTGATAAAAAATTATCTATTAAAACCTAATAAACTTGTTAGGAATAGGAAAGATGAGTTTGGAGGATGTTACTGTTTATCCTTTGGTTGAATGTGGCTGTACTAATGCTGTTGAAGTTTTATTATTTTATTAGAAAACGAACAGGTGGATGATAATATGGAGATTTCTAATTAGGGGTGTGGGTAAAGAGCTTATTTAGATCCTGTTGTTTATGAACCAGATGAATTAGGATTATATTGAATGGAATATATAAAGATTTAGGGTTCTAGATTTTTATGAAAAAAAGAAGAATGTCTGATGGTTGTTTGATGTGTTTTAAGATAGGATTATGTTGATTTTCTAAAAGTACAAATGAATTTCGTCTTAAAATTCATATATATATTTAGTAAAATGAATACACATTGACTTAAAGCATTTTTCATAAAGTCGATTTTCATCTGATTTTAAGGTATGTGAATTTTCCTTATTATTAAAATCAGAGCTTTAGATTTTAGAATTTGTACTGAAGAGGGCAATACCATTTGTACTTTTATGGGATAAATGCTCAATGGACTCTAAACATCTGAAATAAGATATTAAATAACTTCGATTTTTCCCAAAAATATAGAACCCTATAATATATAATAAATGTCATAATAATAATAATTTAATGGAGGTTTATAATTGATATTATGATATTTAAAAAGAGGATATTGAAAATATTAATAGTAATATTTGTATTACTATTAGGTTTAAATACTGTAAGTGCTGAAGGAAACTTCACAGATTTACAAGATACGATAGACAACAATCAAAATAATGTTGATTTAGATAAAGATTATAAATTTAATAATAATATTGACACTGCTTATGTAGATGGTGTTAATGTAAAGTATGATAATTATGTTCTTGATGGTAAGGGATATACAATAAATGGTAATAATGAAGCAAGAATATTTCAAATAACTGGTGAAAATGTAACAATAAAAAATGTGAATTTAATAAACGGAAAAACAACAAATAATGGAGGAGCAATATACACACAAACAAACAATTTAAAAATAATAAACACCACCTTCACAAATAACGTCGCAAATTTGGGTGGTGCAATAAGTGCAACTAATGTAAATGTTACTGGTTCTAGTTTCACAGACAACACCGCAACAAGACAGGGTGGTGCAATAAATGCAAATAATGTAAATGTTACTGGTTCTAATTTCACAGGTAACACCGCAAGAAGCTGGGGTGGTGCAATATTTGCAAATAATGTAAATGTTACTGGTTCTAAATTCACAATTAACACCGCAAATTATGGTGGTGCAATATTTGCAGCTAATTATACTTATAATGTGGAAATTACTGATTCTAATTTCACAAATAACACCGCAAATTATGGTGGTGCAATATATACAACTAATGTAAATGTTACTGGTTCTAATTTCATAGGCAACACCGCAACATACCGGGGTGGTGCAATAGATGCATATAATGTGAATGTTACTGGTTCTAATTTCATAAATAACACCGCAAATGTGGGTGGTGCAATATGGGCAAATAATGATGTGATTGTTTCTGGTTCTAATTTCACAGGCAACACCGCACGTTATGATGGTGGTGCAATATGGGCAAATAATGATGTGATTGTTACTGGTTCTGATTTCATAAATAACACCGCAAACCAGGTTGGTGGTGCAATAAGTGCAACTAATAATGTGGAAGTTATTGGTTCTAATTTCACAGGCAACACCGCAAACCAGGATGGTGGTGCAATACATTCAGATAATGATGTGAATGTTACTGGTTCTAATTTCACAGTCAACACCGCATTTCAGGGTGGTGCAATAAGTGCAAATAATGTGATTGTTACTGATTCTAATTTCATGAATAACACCGCAACAAGAGGGGGTGGTGCAATAGATGCATATAATGATGTGATTGTTATTGGTTCTAATTTCACAAATAACACTGCAAATTTTGGTGGTGTAATATATGCAGATAATGATGTGGATGTTATTGGTTCTAATTTCATGAATAACACCGCAAATTATAGTGGTGGTGTAATAAGTGCAACTAATAATGTGAATGTTACTGCTTCTAATTTCATAAATAACACCGCAAATAATGGTGATGGTGGTGCAATAAGTGCATATAATGATGTGAATATTATTAGTTCTAATTTCATAAATAACACCGCAAATAATGATTATGGTAGTGCAATAAGTGCAGATGGTGGTGCAATAAGTGCAGATAATGATGTGAATGTTACTGCTTCTAATTTCATAGGCAACACCGCACAAGATGGTGGTGGTGGTGCAATATATGCAGATAATGATGTGAATGTTATTGGTTCTAATTTCATAGGCAACACCGCAAATGATAATGGTGGTGCAATATTTACATATAATGATGTGAATGTTATTGGTTCTAATTTCATAGGCAATACCGCAAATTTTGGTGGTGCAATATTTACATATAATGATGTGAATGTTTCTGCTTCTAATTTCATAGGCAATACCGCACAAGATGGTAGTGGTGGTGCAATATTTACATATAATGATGTGAATGTTTCTGCTTCTAATTTCATAGGCAATACCGCAAATTTTGGTGGTGCAATATTTACATATAATGATGTGAATGTTTCTGCTTCTAATTTCATAGGCAATACCGCACAAGATGGTAGTGGTGGTGCAATATATGCAGATAATGATGTGAATGTTACTGGTTCTAATTTCACAAATAACACCTCAAATTTTGGTGGTGCAATACGTGCAACTAATGATGTGAATGTTATTGGTTCTAATTTCATAAATAACACCTCAACATACGATGGTGGTGCAATATATGCAGATAGTGTAAATGTTTCTGATTCTAATTTCATAGGCAACATCGTATACTGGGGTGATGGTGGTGCAATATATGCATCTGATTATTTAAGTGGTAATACTTATGTAAGTGTTACTGGTTATGTAAGTGTTTCTGGTTCTAATTTTACAGACAACACCGCACAAGATGGTAGTGGTGGTGCAATATATGCAAAGAATATGAATGTTACTAGTTCTAATTTCACATCCAACACTGCAACATATTGGGGTGGTGCAATAAGTGCATTTAATGTGAATGTTATTGGTTCTAATTTCATAGGCAACACCGCAACAAACTGGGGTGGTGCAATAAGTGCAGGTAGTGTAAATGTTACTGGTTCTAGTTTCACAGGCAACACTGCAACATACTTGGGTGGTGCAATACATGCAACTAAAGATGTAAATGTTTCTGCTTCTAATTTCACAGGTAACACCGCACAAGATGGTATTGGTGGTGCAATAAATGCAGATAATGTAAATGTTACTGGTTCTAATTTCATAGGTAATACCGCAGCATACTTGGGTGGTGCGATAATTGCAGATAATAATTTAAATGTTGTTGGTTCTAATTTCATAGGTAACACCGCAGAGTATGGTGGTGCAATATATGTGCATGGAAATATAACTGAAATAATGAATGGTATATTTGATGGAAACTCTGCTGTTAATGGTTCTGCAATTTATACATCTGGAGTAAATACTTATTTAACAAACTTGACCTTTTTATATAATCAAGCATATTCCTATGCATTACCAATTTTAGTTGAACCAAAATATGAATATAATATTCCTGTTGAGATAATAATAGTTCTTATTGGTGGGAATAATATTGTAAATGCAATATATAATGTTCAAGATTCTAATTCAATTGAATTTCATAATGTTACATATGTTACAGTTAATGGTATGAGAACTACAGGGCCCGATGAAATACATCCTGTTATTGGAGCAGAAAATAGTCAAAATGGTACAATATTGTATCAAGATAGTCGTGAATTTATACAAGACCTTTTTACTATTGTTGTTTTTGATGAAAATGGTAATGTGGTTTTAAATGTAACTAATAAAACAAATATTTATGGTAATGTTTCTTATATTTTAAATGGTTTGGAACCAGGTAATTATACTATAACTTCAACTCATCCTGAAGATAGCTTTTATAAAGGTATTACTAATACAACAACTTTTATAGTTGAGCCATTAGTAAATTTAGCAGTTAATATAACTACAGTTTATAATGTTTATTATGTTGATGATGAAATTATTTGGTATATAAACTTAACAAATTATGGCCCACATAATGATAGAAATGTACGTGTTTCTACTTTATTTGATAATAATGTAGATTATATAGGTTATACTGCTTCAAAAGGAACTTATGATCCAAACACAGGTATTTGGTCTATTGAGTACTTGAATAAAAGTGAAGTAGTTACTTTAATTATAAGAACAAAAGCTCTTTCTGTTGGAAATACAACATTAACTGTTAATGCAACAGGTGAATATACAGAGAATAATTTAACAAATAATATAGCTAATCATACAGTACAAATCATTGATTTAACATTAAATAAAACTGCTAATATTACTAATCCTAATTTTGGTGATAATGTTGGGTATACTGTTACTATTGTAAATAATGCTAATGTTATTGCTAATAATATTCTTGTTCGTGATACTTTAGGTGCTGGTTTAGAGTATGTTAGTGCTAGTGATAATGGCGTTTATGATCCTGTTACTCGTACTATAACTTGGACTGTTGATTTAGCTGCTGGTGAAACTAAGAATTTTACTGTTGTTGCTAATGTTGTTTCTTATGGTGTTTTAAATAATACTGTTACTGTTGGTAATAAAAATAAAGTTGTTAATGTTACTGTTCCTGAGGTTGTTCCTGATAAGACTGTTAATGTTACTAATCCTAATTTTGGTGATAATGTTGGGTATACTGTTACTATTGTAAATAATGCTAATGTTATTGCTAATAATATTCTTGTTCGTGATATTTTAGGTGCTGGTTTAGAGTTTGTTAGTGCTAGTGATAATGGTGTTTATGATCCTGTTACTCGTACTATAACTTGGACTGTTAATTTAACTGCTGGTGAAACTAAGAATTTTACTGTTGTTACTAGAGTTGTTTCTTATGGTGTTTTAAATAATACTGTTACTGTTGGTAATAAAACTAAAGTTGTTAATGTTACTGTTCCTGAGGTTGTTCCTGATAAGACTGTTAATGTTACTAATCCTAATTTTGGTGATAATGTTGGGTATACTGTTACTGTTGTAAATAATGGTGGTGTAATTGCTAATAATGTTGTTGTTCGTGATGTTTTAGGTGCTGGTTTAGAGTTTGTTAGTGCTAGTGATAATGGGGTTTATGATCATGTTACTCGTACTATAACTTGGACTGTTAATTTAACTGCTGGTGAAACTAAGAATTTTACTGTTGTTACTAGAGTTGTTGCTTATGGTGTTTTAAATAATACTGTTACTGTGGGTAATAAAACTAAAGTTGTTAATGTTACTGTTCCTGAGGTTGTTCCTGATAAGACTGTTAACAATAAAAATCCTAAATTAGGAGACACAGTAATCTATAAAGTTACTGTTTTGAATAATGGTGTTGTTATTGCTAATAATGTTGTTGTTCGTGATGTTTTAGGTGTTGGTTTAGATTTTGTTAGTGCTAGTGATGGTGGAGTTTATGATCATGTTACTCGTACTATAACTTGGACTGTTGATTTAGCTGTTGGTGAAACTAAATCTTTTACTGTTGTTGCTAAAGTAATTGGAGTTGGAAATATTGAGAATACTGTCATTGTTGGAAATCATACTGTGGTTGTTAATATTACAGCTCATCCAAAAAATGATACTCCTGTTAAACCTGTTAAACCAGTCCAACCGGATACTCCTGTTAAACCAGTTAAATCTGATACTCCAGTAAGATCTGATTATATAGTTAGTAAATATTCAGATAGTCATGGTTATTCTCATGATGAAGTGGATGGACGTGGTGTTGGAATGAAACAAACTGGAAACCCTATTATTGTTATGATTTTAGCATTATTAATATTATTAGGTACAGGATTAAGAAGAAAACAGAAGTAATTAGTTTAAAAGTTAATTAGAAATTTTATTTTTTTTCTTTTTAACTCTTTTTTTTTATTTGTATATGAGTCTTGGCCATAATTCTTATTTTGGGTTAATTTTATATATTAGGTTTTACTATATTTATTTAATAGTGTGTTTATTTTTTAGGGTGTTTTTTATGGTTTTGGTTAAGTCTAATATTGAGCAGA
>Ga0334896_1000261_pt1 | contig 75842 bp, 68 predicted proteins | sample GraSluR3_MG_8_FD_207734 | JGI IMG/M metagenome (GOLD analysis project Ga0334896, IMG submission 207734) | Sludge microbial communities from methane-producing bioreactor in Wageningen University, Netherlands - Granular Sludge_27_06-R3 | ecosystem: Engineered > Bioreactor > Anaerobic >... | reverse complement strand
CCCTCATACTCAGCTGTTGCAATATAAGTATTAGGATCCAAATTAATATTCAAACGAGCAACACCTTTATCATCAGTTACACGATCATAAAAAACACCATTAATATTAATACGAATATTTTTATCAGCAAGAGCATTACCCATACCATCCACTAAATTAACTTCATATGGTTTACGACTACTTGCAGTCATATTAACATTTTCACCCCAAAGTATAGGTTTAACAGTAATATTATTACTCATTTTAAGACCACTTACAGGATGCTCAACAGTAATAACATAATCCGCAGGATTCAAATTAATACTTAAAGTAGCTATTCCTTCATCGTTAGTTGTGCGAACATAGAAAACACCATTAATATTCATAGTAACATTAGTATTTTTAACAGGAATTCCTTGCTCATCCACAATTTTAACATGATATTGACTACCATTACGATAATACTTAACAAGATCACTACCTTGAACCGTAGATAAAACAGTAATATTATTACTCATTTTAAGACCACTTACAGGATGTTCAACAGTAATAATATAATTACCAGGATTTAAATTAATACTAAGCATTGCACGACCATCAGAATCTGTTGTACGATTATAAAAAACACCATTAATATTCATAAGCACAGAAACACCAGCCATTGGCTTACCATCATTATCCAAAACAGTAACATAATATTGACTACCATTACGATAATACTTAACAAGATCCTGACCAATTACAGTAGATTTAACAGTAACAGTACTATTTACTTTAGAAGCTAAATATTCACCATCACCATTATAAGTAGTAACAACAGCATATTCACCAGGATTTAAGTTAATTGCAATACTAGCATGACCAGTACTGTTAGTTGTACGAGTATTATTTCTACCATTAATAAAAATAGTAACATTCTGATTTACTAATGGATTACCATTATTATCAGTTAAAATAACAACTAAACGTGTACCATCAAGATAATACATAACAACATCACTAACATTTAAAAAAGTTCTAGATTCATCTTTAACAGAAAAACTTGCATTTCCACTTGCATTATTGTATTTATCATTACCCTCATAAAACGCTACAACATTATAAGTTCCCTTTGGTATTCCTGATAAGCTAACATTTCCTTTACCATTAACTAAATTCACACTACGCTCATCATTACCCACTTTAACAATTACAACACCAGTTGCATCACTATCTTTAACAGTAATAAATATGATTGCTGTTTCACCAACAACTATATCATCAACACTAACATTTAACTCAGTATTGAATTTATTAACATTCAAATTAACAGTAGTATTCATATTTTGATAAGTATTACCACCATTATAACTAACAGTTAATGTATATTTTCCATCTACTGGCGCATTAATACTCAAACTTGCTTCACCATTAACAACATTAGCAGTATAATTTTTATCATTAAAATTAACAATAACAGTTCCACTATCTACTACACCTTCAGAAGATGTAACATTAACATTAACAGTGAAATTTTCACCAACATTAACAGAAATATCATCATTAGTATTTAAAACTACATTAATTTTATTTACAGTCATCTGTGCTAATTTTGTTCCATTAACCCCTTGATCATTATAAGTAATAATCATTTCATATAAGTTAGGAGCATTTGGAGCAATTATTTGAACATTAGCAAGACCATTTGAAACATTAGCAGAATAATTCTTACCATCAACAGTAATAGTTACAATACCAGAACTTGCAAGAACATTCAAAACTCTAACAGTAACAGGAACAATAACAGACTTACCTACAACAGTACTAACATCATCCACACTTATATTAACATTTTTATTATTAACATATAAAGTAAAAACAGATTCTTGATTATTGAAAGTATTATCACCATTATAATATACATTGTATTTAAATGTTCCAGCATGAGATGGAGCAATAATATTAACTAAAGCAAAACCATTAGTCACAACAGCAGTATAATTCTTACCACCAACATTAATAGTAACAGTACCATTATTAACAATTATCTTAGATAAAACATCAACTTTAACAACAATATTTTCATCAACATAACCACTAGTGTCATTAACATTTAAAACAGTATTTAACTTACTAACAGTTAATTTAAAAGATGAAGTAGCATTATTATAAATATTTAAACCATCATAATAAACTAAACAATCATAAACACCAGCTAACTCAGGTGCATTTAAAATAATATTTGCAATACCATCTATAACATTAGCAGTATAATTCTTACCATTTACAGTAATAATTACAGTACCATTATTAACAATACCATTCTCAATAGTAACATTAACTGGAATATTAAAATTATCTGAAGCATCAACTGTAGTATTATTAACAGCCAAATTAACATCAACCAAATTCAAATCCAAAATTGAACTAAGAGTAAACCCATCAACAGTAACATTAATAGTTTTATTACCAAAACTAAGACTTTGGAAAATTACACTAATATTATTAGTTAAATCACCAGAAACTGGTGTTAAAATACCATCAGTAGTATTAAAGAAAAATACACGAAGAGGTAAAGAACCATTATAATCAGAAATATTAGTACCATTTGCAACTTTAAAAGACAAGATTAATTCCCTAAGCAAACCAAAAGAATTAGTAGCTGATAAATTTAAAACAAGCCAAAAATCAGGATGACTAACATTTTCACCTACAGAATAACTCGGTTGAACATTATCACACCACCAATTATAATTAAAATCAAGCAACCCATCAAAATTTGAAGACCAAGAAACAACATTACTATTCAAAATAACACAATCAGTAATATTAACAAAATTAGCAGTATTACCAACATAAACTTTCCCAGTAATATTAATAACACAATTTTCAACGGTTATGTTACCTTTACCCGCTCTAGAAGTAACTGCCACCAAATTTTTAATGTTTTCAAAAGTACAATTATAAAATTCTACAATATCCTGAGAATTATATTCTGCCATGGACCCATAATAAGATCCAAAAATATCATCCGCAGGAAGAGTACTATTATACTCAAAATGAGAATTCTTAATAATAGCATTATTAAATCCACCTATATAAGTATAAGGTTTTTTAGAACCTAAATCATACCTTCCATTTTCTTCAGCAGTTTTACCAGAATTAAAGAAAATAGTATTTTCAATAAGTAAAGGTGCATTTATACCTACAACTGCACCATAATGAGAACCAGAGAACCAATATGAATCAGTTATAAAAGAATTATTAATAATTAAAAGTTTAGTAGAAAATATATGGCTTCCTCTGTAAGCATAATTTGCAAGGAAAAATGAATCATTAATTAATATTGACCCATTATTAAATACTGCACCACCATAACCACCTTTGAAACCATTTTTTACAAAAGAACAATTGTTAATAATAGTATTTCCAGCATTTAAAACTGCACCACCAAGGCTTCCACCATTCCCTTCGAAATAAACATTATTAATAATAAGATTAGCACCTTCAAGTACCCAAATAGGAGAATGAACATCTTTAACATTAGTCCAAGGATAAACAGTAGGTGCATTCCTAATAGAAGAATTAATTACACTTAAATTTTCAATAGTAACGAAATTACTACCTGGTGTAATAGTAACAAAATCAGATTCCTGTTGACCATCAATGATGGTTTTATTACCTTCACCAATAACAGTTAAATTTAAAGAAGAAGGAAAGATTAGATTAGTATTACCATAACCAGAATAGACTCCTTCTAAAATATAAATAGTAATATTATCACTTTTCTTATAAGCATAGTTCAAAGCCATCTGAATAGTTTTAAAAGGATTTTCAAAAGATCCATTATTAGCATCATTACCACGAACAGAAGAAACATAAAGGGTAACATTTTTATCTAAAGGAAGTAGTCCAACGATAACAGTACCATTAATATATTTTGAAAAGTTACCTTCGCCATTATATTTACCAGATAAAACATAAGTACCATTAGAAAAACCAATATACTGTAAATTTGCAGAACCATTAATTAATTCAGCACTTCCTAATAATTTATTATCTAAATAGAAATTAACATTAAAACCACCAATAATAGCACCACTAGGATGTTCAACAACAGCCGTAATAGTATCCGCAACAGATGTAATATTAATATCTTTGAAAGTTATTGTAAGATTATTAAGTCTAGCAGGAATATAATTATTATTTGGAATAGTAGAAGATATATAAATATCTTGACCATTTTTATATACAAAATTATTAGTAAAAGTACAATTTTTAACAGTAATATTCCTATTAACATTAGGATAATAATTAGAATAATAACTAGGATCTAAATAGATTGCTGCACCATAATCAGCTGTATTATTAATAAATTTAGAATCAATAACAGAACCAATATATATTTTCACAGCACCATTTTTATTATTAATAAAAGTACTATTAATCACATTACAAATATGATCATAATTATTATTAGTATTACTAAATCCAACAAATACATGATTATTGCCTGTATTATTAATAAATTGATCATTTTGTGATAAAATAAAATTATTAATAAAACCAGTATTATTTAAAAAACGATTATTCATAGACTTACCTTGTTGGTTAGCTGAAACTAAACCAGTATTATTAATAAAAAGTGAATTATTAACAGTAAGATAACCTCCAGAAATAATAGGGGCTGGACTATTAGAATAAGAATTAGTATTATTAAAGAAATAAGAATTATCAATAATACTATTACCAACAGAAATCAAATTAGTATTTGCTTTATTATTATTAAAAGTTAAATTATTAATAAAACCTCCATTAATATATAAAATAGATGTACTATATCTAGGATTATTATTATAAATAATACAATCAGAAATAATAGTATTTCCAGCACTTATCAGCCCATTTAATCCACTAATATATTTTCCAAGATATCCATTGGTATATGTTAAGTTTTTCAATACAAGATTAATATAAGATCCTGTTTTTAAAAACCAATCAGTATTATTACCATCAATAACTGTTAAATTATAACCATCACCAATTAAAGTAAGATTACCTAACTCATTACAAGTAATATTAGTATTATTTACACCAGAAAAAACACCAGGACCCATATAAATTGTAGTATACAATGAACGATAAAAACCATAAACAATAGCATAATTAAGTGTTTTAAATGGATTATTTTTTGATCCATCACCACTTACATCACTTCCATCAACATCAACATACAAAGTAATAGGAGTTTGGTCAATATTAACAGTTAAAGTTCCAGGAGTAATAACAGACATATTATTATAATCCTTTAAATATTTTCCACCAAGAACAAAAACACCATTATCCAATAATCTAGTAAATTTCAAAGTTGAAGTACCATTAACTATTGCAGCAGAGCCTAAATCTAAACTACTTATCCCCTTAGTGATATTAAAATTAATACCTGAATTAGCATAAGTCTCCCCTGAAATTCTGTTTCCCATATCATCAGTGACTTTAGCTTTTAGAATAATATCAACAGGATTAGTTACATAAGCATCTTCATAAGTAACATACAAATTCATCATACCCGCATTGTAAATATGACCTTTATCATTAGAAACAGAATTTATAAAAGTATTATTTTTAACAATATTATTTCCAGCAAGATATACAATTGCATAGCTTGTTCCTAAATTTGTACAATTAATAAAAACATTATTAGCAAAATAACCTTCATTAGTTGAAGTTAAATATAATGCAGCATCATATGAATTAGATTTTGTTGTTGTATTTATAAATTTATTACCTGAAACATTAGTTTTATTAGATGCATAAATATATGCTGCTCCACCATATCCATAAGTATTTCTTAAATTATTATTAATAAAAATAGTGTTTATTAAGTCAACATTTTGCATACCTGAAGCAAAGAATGCACCACCATTAGATCCAGCAGAGTTATTTATAAATAATGAATTTTTAACAATAACATCATTGTATTGTTGATTAATTGCTCCTCCAAGACTACTTGTTGCATAATTATTTTCGAATATACAGTTATCAATTGTTAATACTCCTTGACTTACTATAGCTCCGCCTTGTGTATTTTTTCCATTAATAAAAGTCAAATTAATAAAAGTTACAATTGAGTCTTGACTTATGCTATTAAAAATAGCTGCAGCATTGTCTCCATTTAAAAATGTTTTGTTGTATCCTGCACCAATAAATGTTAAAGATCCATTATAATTTTTATGAGATAATTTAATATCTAATGCAGTATTATTTTCACCTGTAAAAGTTCCTTCACTCAAATGAATTACAGCATTGTCAGATGCATTTACACTTGAGATTCCTTTATTTATTGTTTTATAAGGACTAGTTTCTACACCAGAATTATCATCATTTCCAGTTGTACTTACATAAATTTCTTTATCATAATTTGTATTCGATGTAGTTTCAATAGCTACATCATCAATTTCATCGTTTAAGTTCAAATCAGGACTTACATCTTCAGCACTAATTGAACTAATTGAGAATAACATTAATAAGAACATGCTTATTAATATTATTCCTTTATTTTTCGAATTAATATTAACTACCTCACATTTAGTTTTTTTAATAATTATCAAAGCACCTAAAACAAGTCTTATTTAAACAAAATAAAAAATGATTTAGATAAATATATTTGTATTATTCAATGATATTTATATTTTATGAAAGATTTTTGACTTTAGAAATAATGAAAACATGTTAAAATAAAGAATTTTAATAGCTATATCACAAAAAATTAATAAAAAGTTAAAATTATCATTAAAAAGTAGTTAAAATTAAACAAATTGATTTAAAAATTTAATTCTTATAAGATTTAATTATTATTCCAAATATTTAAAAGATATGAAAAAAATAGTTTTAAATAGCTTAAAAAAAAGCTATTTAAACTTTATATCGGAGGAAAAATTAAATGGATGAAATATTGTTAATGCTTCCAGGACCTACATCTGTATCTCAAAGAGTTCTAGAAGCAATGTCTCAACCAATTGTTAACCATAGAAGTGCATTGTTTGGTGAACTTTTTACAAAAACTAGTAGTTTGATGTCAAAAATCTTTAAAACAGAACATCAGTCTTATATTATCACAGGGTCTGGTACTGCTGCTATGGAAGCAGGTATTGTTAATACTTTAAAACCTAATGAAAAAGTATTAAATGTTGTTGGTGGAAAATTTGGTGAACGTTTTATGAATATTGCAAAGTCTCATAGCATCAACACTAAGGAGCTAGAAGTTGAATGGGGTAAAGCAGTAGATCCTAAAAATATTAAAGAAGCTTTAGATGAGGATGAAGATATAAAAGCTATTACTGTTGTTCACAATGAAACTTCAACAGGAGTTTGTGCACCTATCAAAGAAATTGGTAAAGTCATGAAAAATTATGATGCTTTATACATTGTTGATACTGTTTCTTCTTTAGGGGGAGATTATGTAGATGTAGATAATTATGGAATTGATGTTTGTGTTACTGGTTCTCAAAAATGTCTTGCAGCTCCTCCTGGAATGGCTGCAATAACTTTAAGTGATGATGCATGGGAAAAATCAAATGATGTAACCCCTAATAATTATTATTTAGATATGAAGGAATATAGAAAAAGTGGAAATAAAAATCCTCCTGAGACACCTTATACTCCATCCATATCTTTAACTTATGCATTGTATGAAGCTTTAAAAGTTATTGAAGAAGAAGGTTTAGATAATAGGATTAAAAGACACCATAAAGCATCAAAAGCTAGTGTAGAAGCTGTTGAAGCTTTAGGATTAGAATTATTTGCAGATAAGGAAGTATCCTCTGCTACTGTTACTGCTGTTAAATTACCTGAAGGTGTAACAGATAAAGAATTTAGAGGAACTACAAGAGATAAATATAAAGTAGAATTAGCTGGTGGCCAAGACCATTTAAAAGGAAATGTTTTCAGAATTGGTCATATGGGTAATGTAACTTATAAAGAATTAGCTATTACCTTTTCAGCTATTGGTATGACTTTAAAAGGTTTAGGAATTGATGTTGATCCTGGTGCTGGTGTACGATCAATTACAGAATCATATATTTAAGATTATTTTAAGGAAGTGTTATAATGTCAGTCAATGAAATAAAAGCTATTGTAGAAGAATTAAATAAATTAATTAAGATAGAAAATTATGTTGGAGAATCTATTGAAACTGAAAATGCTAGTTTAATCCCTGTTATGAGAACTGGAATTGGTTTTGGTTCTGGTTCAAATGTTGGAGATAAAAAAGGTATGCAGGGCTCAGGTGCGGGTGTAGGTGTTGAACCTGTATCAATGGTTGTTATATTAAAAGGTGTTAAAGGAGCTGAAGGAATTAGAGTTTTAAACCTTTCTAAAGGTAGTGATTTAAATAAAGCTCTTAGTGATTTAACCCCTGTTCTTACAGAAATTGTTAAAGAATTTCTCCCAAAAGATGAAGAAGAAGATTATGATGAAGGAGAATATATTCCTCCAGAACATAATAAAATTAATTTAGATGAGGATTTTCCTCCTAAAAAATAGAAATATCTAAAAAGGAGATATTTTGAACTTTATAAATATTATATTAGGAATTATTTTAATAATTCTTATAATAATTTTTATTGGATTATTTTTAGGACTTAGAATATCTCTAAACTTAAATAAAAAAGGAATGAATATAACTGGTTTTATACATATAATATTATTTGAAAAAATAGCTATTATAAAAAAAGAATTCCCAGATGAAAATAAAGAAGAATCAGAAGAAGTTGAAGAAGTAGAAAATACAGAAGAATCTTTAAAAGAAAATTACAATAAAATTAAACCAGTAATTCCTGATATTAAACAAACACTTCCTTATTTTTATAATTTTTTAAAAAAATCATTGAAATCTATTGAAATAAATAAATTTTATTTTCATATAGATTTTGGTTTTAGTAGCTATACAGAAACTGCAAAATTAGTAGGTTATTTTTGGTCTTTTGCAGTTATACCTAATACTTTAATAAAATCTTGTTCTCTATCAGCTTGTCCTATTTTTACAAATCCTACTTTAGATTTTGATGCTGATATAAATATTAAAATTAAAGTAATTAATATGATTCCTCCTTTAATCCAATTAATTACGAAAAAAGAATTTATTAACTTGTTAAAAGGCATAAGGGTTATGAATAAAAATGAAGGATAGTTTTTCTAAAATAAAATCTAGTTTTTTTAAAGAAATAAAAGGAAATGTTTATAAAAAAATAGAAAATAATAATATGCCATTTTATTTTATTTATAAATTAAAAATAATAGTTATTAAAGAATCTGTTTCTAATTTAGAATTAAATCCTTTAGCTATTATAGTAGAAAAAGATGATAAATATTTATTATACCCTTTAGATGAAGATAATATTAAATATTTAAATGAAAATGAGGAAGAAATTGTGAAAGATTTTCTTGATTCTATTTATTTAGGTAATGGAATATTTTCAGATTCAACCATTATTTCAATAAAATAAGGTTTTTTTACTCTAAATGCATTTTTTAAAGCTACTTTTAAATTTTTAATAGAATTAACCTTTTCTGATGAAATACCATAAGAATTAGAAATATCTATAAAGTCAGGATTATCTAAATCAACTTGATATTTTTCCATATTATAAATATCTTCTTCATATTGGCGGATTATACCTAATTCATTATTGTTTATTAAACATATCTTTATTGGTAACTTGTAATTAGAAATAGTAGCTAATTCCTGAATATTCATTTGAAACCCACCATCACCAACAATTAGTACAATGTCCTTTGAAGGGTTTCCAATTGAAGAACCAATAGCTCCAGGAATACCATAACCCATTGGTGCAAAAGAACCAGAAAATATTAATTGAGAGTTTTCACTTATTTTAGACATGATAGTTGTCCAAGTTGTATGAGTTCCTGCATCATTAATGATTAAAGAATCATTAGAACAATTTAAAATATTTTTAATAGCTATTTGAGGATTTAATTTATGAGAATCTAAACCTTGAATTTTAAAATCATCTTTAACTGAATTAATCTCATCTATCCATTCATTAGGAAATTTTAAATTAAGAGAATTAAGTTCTTTTAAAAAAATAGCTAGGTTACCATGAATTTTACATTTCCCCTTTAGTTTCTCTTCATCAATATTTACATGAATTAATTTATCTTCAACAAAAGATAAATCCTGAACTGTTCTTTCAGATAATTTAGAACCTAAAGCTATTACCATATCTGAATTTTTTAATGCATAGTTAGATTTTTTAGAACCTCTTATACCTAAAAGACCTAAGTTATGCTCATCAAATTCACTTATAATTCCTTTTGCAGGATATGTATTAACTATTGGAATATTCTTTTCATAAACCAAATTACGAAACTCTCTAATAGAATTTGAATATTTTATCCCTGAACCTGCAATAATTAAAGGTTTTTTTGATTTTTTAATTAAATCTAAAGCTTTATTAAGATTATCATAATTAAAAACAGGATCATATTTTGGTTTTTTAATAGATATATCAGAACATGTTAAAAGATCTTTAGATAAATTAATATGAACTGGCCCTTTAGGATTTTTATTTAAAATTTGAATAGCTATATAAAAATCATTTAAAAGCTCTTTAACACTTTTAGGATTAAATGATTTAAAAGTAATATTCTTAAAAATCTTAGAAATAGCTATTGATTGAAAATGATCTTCATTTCTAATATCTATGGAATTATCTCCTGTAATAACAAGTATTGGAACATTATCTTTAAAAGCTGTAGCTAAACCCATAGTTAAATTCATTGCACCAGGACCTGCAGTAGAAACACAAACTCCTAAGTTTGATGATGATCTTGAATATGCATCACATGCATGAATAGCAGCTTGTTCATGTCTCATTAAAATGTGTTGTATCTTAGAACCTTGTAATGCTTTATAAAATGGAAGTATCTGTTCACCAGGGTGGCCAAAAATATGTTTAACTCCATTTTCTTCTAATATTTTAACTAAACGATCAGCTATGTTCATATTAATCTTCTTTTTCTTGATAAGAGCCGTCGTATTCTCCAGAACCTTTAACTTCAAATACAACTCCTTGAGCAATACGATCTCCTTTTTTAATTTTATATTCAAATTCACTATGATTATATATTAAAAACATTAAAGTTCCGAAAAATCCAGGATCTCCTACAGCAGTTTGAACAGAAACAAAAGACCTAAGTAAGGTAGATCTTGGTTTATAAAGCATAGTATATCCTTTAGGAATTTTAATTTTGCGATCAATTGTAGCAAGATAAGCGGTTTTAGGTTCTAATATATAGATTGGACCTTCAAGTGCTTCTATATCAGGTAAATTTTTTTCATTATCGATTAGAGAACCAGATGATCTTTGAATAAAAATTTCATCAAGGGCAAGATCAATTCCAGAAGGTTGTACAAGTTCACTGAATTCAGGAAATAGTTTAATAAGTTCTTTTTCTCCAAGCATATTTAATCACTTAAATTTTCTTTATTTAAAGTAGCTATTTATAAAAATTTTACATAAACAATAAAATATATTATGTCCTTTAACCTATAAAAAATCAAGGTGAAAAAATGCCAGTTGTAAGAATTAGTGGAAATGATGAAATAAGTAAAAAAGAAAAATCAGAAATGGTAAAAGAAGTTACAAAAACAGTATCTAAAGCATATAAACTTCCAGAACAAGCTATTACTGTCATTATTGATGAATGTGCTTCAGAAAATGTAGGAGTTGGTGGAAAATTACTATGTGACAATAAATAATATTAATTGATTTTATATTTATAGTTGATTACCTAATATTTTTTAATTAATTTAATATTTATATATAAATAAAACATGCATTTATATGAAAAAGTTTAGTAACACACTATAATATTTATATATAAATAAAACATGCATTTATATGAAAAAGTTTAGTAACACACTATAATATTTATATATAAATAAAACATGCATTTATATGAAAAAGTTTAGTAACACACTATAATATTTATATATAAATAAAACATGCATTTATATGAAAAAGTTTGGTAACACACTATAAAAGTAAGAATGATACAATTCCTAGATTAATTCATCATCTAATTGGTGAATCATAGTGTTTAGGTTCTTTTCTTACTTAACAAAAACTATTATTTTTAAATTATTTAAGAAATAGCTGAACTATCTTTTTTTTTAATATTAGTTAATATTAAAGGAATTATAACGAGTATAAGAACTAAAATAAGTACAATAATATTTTCTTCAATACTACTAGTTAAAATATTATCATATGCTCCTTTAATAAGTAAAATACTTAAAACAACAGGTAAAACATATTTAACAATATTTTTCCACCAATTACCTATTTTAATAAAGGAATTTTCATTTAATAAATCCATTAAATCATCAATAGAATAGAACCATCCAAATATTACACATTCTAAAACTATTCCTAAAATTAAAGCAACATTATTTAAAAATGAATCATAAACAATTAATAAATAGCTCCCAAATCCTGTTGAAAAGACCATAGAAGCTAAGAATCCAATAGTACAAATTAATGTTGTAGATTTTTTTCTTGAAAAGTCAAATTTTTCACTAATAGAATGTGTAAATGGTTCAATTAATGAAATAATAGAAATTATACCTACAAATAATATACATAAGAAGAACATTGGACCAAGAATATATGCAACATCCCCCATCGCATTAAAAACCTGAGGAAGTGCTATAAATGCTATTCCTTTTCCTTGACTTATTATGTTATATAATTGAATTTCACCAAAAATACCCATAAAACCTAATATTGAAAAAATACCTATTGTATTAAAAATTTCAAAGCCAGAATTAATTATCAATACAATAAAAGTATTCTTAACTAATTTTGCACCTTTAGGTAAATAGCTAGAGTAAGTTATTAAAATTCCCACACCTAATGAAAGTGAGAATAAAGTTTGTCCAAAAGCTGCAATCCATACATCTAGATTTAATAAAACATTCCAATCTGGAGAAAACATTGTTTTATACCCCATAGATGCACCAGGCAAGGTTAAAGAATATAAAACAAATATAGTAACCATAATAAATAATAAAGGAACTAATATTTTACTAATTTTAGATATTCCTTTATTAATATTTTTATGGGAAATAAGCCATATTATAACCCAAGCTATACACGTACCCATAAAAACTAGAGGAGAAATCAAAAATAATCCATTTAAAGAATCATCCCTCATCAAAATATCATTTGCAAAAAATAAATTAGGATCTGATCCCCATCCTTTAAAAAAACTTAAAAATAAATATATTAAGTCCCATCCAATAATTGTAGCATGGTATAAAACTATTAAAAAAATAGTTAACAAAATAAACCATGCAAGATATTCAAATTTTGGTTTAATTTTATAAAAAATATTTATAAACGATTTTTTAAATCTATAACCAATAACATGCTCCAATAATGAAAAAGAGAAACCTAAAATGAGAACAGCTATAATATATGGGATTAAAAATGACCATCCACCATTAGAATATAATACATATGGAAATCTCCAAATATTCCCAAGGCCAATAGCAGCCCCTGTCATAACCATTAAATATCCAAAATTGCTATTCCAACGATTTTTAGTAGTTTCACTCATCTCCATCCTCATTAATAGCTATTTCTTCATTATTAGTAGAAAATAGTTGATTTAACATCCATTCAGAGTCATATTCTTTTATATCATCATAACCTTGACCCATACCTAAAAATAGTATTGGTTTTTTAATTACATACCCAATAGAAAGAGATGCACCACCTTTACTATCTGCATCAGCTTTAGTTAATATAACACCATCAACACCAATAGCATCGTTAAACTTACTAGCTTGTTCTGTTGCATCATTTCCTGTTAAAGCATCACCTACAAAAACTACAAGATCAGGTTTAGCTACCCTATTAATTTTTTTCATCTCATCCATAAGATTAGTATTATTCTGCATTCTACCTGCTGTATCAATTAAAACAAGTTCTTTATTTTTAGATTTTGCATGTTCAACAGCATCATAAGCAACTGCAGCAGGATCAGAACCCTTTTGATGTTTTATAATCTTAATATCTAAATTTTCCGCATGATGAGAAATCTGTTCAATAGCTCCAGCCCTAAAAGTATCTGAAGCAGCTATTACAGGAGTATATCCTTTTTTAAGATAATAGTTAGCTATTTTACCAATAGTTGTAGTTTTACCAGTACCATTAATTCCAACAAACATAATGACTAAAGGCTCTCCATTAGCTTTTTTCTCTTCAATCATTTCAGTCATTGTTTTTCCAGGAATATCAATGATTTTAGATACTGCATTTCTTAAAGCTTCAAAAGTATATTCTTGAATATCATTACTTCTTTTAATCTTTTGACCAATTAAATCATTTTTAACAGAATCAACAACTGTGTTTGCAACATCAATAGCTACATCACCTTCTAAAAGACCCATTTCAAGTTCCCACAATATATCTTCAACATGTTTTTCAGATATTGTTTTCTCTCGAATGAATGAAAATATTCCTGATTTTTCATTATCTTTATCTTTTTTTATCTTAGAAAGAAAACCAGATTTTTCAGATTCTTCTTCAACATTTTCATCTACATCAAGATTAGAAACTTCATCTACAAATTCTTCATCATTAGACTCAGAAACCTTATCTTTTTTAAACCGAGACCAGAAACCAGATTTTTTAGTAGAAGAATCATCTTTAATACTATCATCTACATCTATTTGATTAGAACCTGTATCTTCCTTGGAATCATCTTTATTATCTTTTTTGAATCTAGAAAAAAATCTTGATTTTTTTTCATTAACTTCATCTTCAGATTTTTTTATTGTATCTAAATGTTTTTGATTTTCAATAATTTCTTCTAAATCTTTTCCAGATTCCATTTTAGAAGGTTCATCAAAAGGTTCTGCAATTTCCTTTTCAGTTTCTTCTATTAATTCTTCGTCTTCCTTAATAACTTCATCTAATGGAATATCATCCTTACTTTCAGTGATGTCTGAATTTGCATTTTTTTTCTTTCTAAAAGATGATAAAAATCCAGTCTTTTCTTTATTATTTGAATCATTAATTTTATTATCTGATTCTGTTTTTATATCTTTAGAATCTTCTATATTATTTTCTTCTTTAGCTTCTTCTTTTAATTCATCAGTTAATTTATTACTAGTTCTTGAAAATTTCTTTTTTAATGATTCAAACAAATTAATACCATCCTAAATTAGTAGTACTTATTAAAAATTATATAAAAAAAGTATATATTAAAAATTAAAAAATAAATTTTATTGTGTTTGAGTTTTAGACATCAATTGTTCAGCTTGAGGAGAGAGTTTTGCTAAAATATCAGAAACCTGTTGTAAGTTAGCAAGCATTTTATCTAAATTCTCTTCAAGATCCTTTTTTTGAGTAGAAATTGTTTCTTTTGCACCTTCAACGTCTTTAGCAACAGCTACACCTGAACCAATACTCATGATAACTTCATTAGTATTTTTTATTTCTCCTTTCATAAAAGAACCAGCACCTAATGGTACAAAAGCTTCAACAGAATCTTTCTCTTTTAAATCATCTAAAGTATTTTCTAAAACTTTTACTTCAGTAATAGAAGAGCGAATCATATCAATTTGCTGTTGAATTAAATCAGATTGTTGTTTGTACATATTAATTTCATTTGCTAATTCTTCTAATTTTTGCTGGTCTTCCATTATAACACCTTTTTAATTATAAAATTTGTTTAAGAATAGGATCAGTAACATCATCACTACTAATCTCTTTTATATTTTTAATAAAAATTTGATTATTATTTATTCTATGTTTACTTCCAAATTGAGAATTAATCTTATCTTTAATATCATCTTCAGAAGTTCCTTTTAATTCTTTAGTAAATTTTTGAGTATCATCACCTAATACAAATCTACCTTTAACTCTATAAATTTTAGTAATCATATTTTTCCCTCAGAATATTTAAAAAGCCTCTAAAAATCCTAATGCTTCTTCAATTCTAGCCATTTCTGGACCAGTACTGTTTTCAGCAACAATAGCTCCTTTTGTATTAGCTATACAACATGCACCTACAAAAGATATTCCTCTACCAACAGTACCCACATTTCCTTCAACAGCAAAAATTTCCTTAGCATATTCAAGTTCTTTAGGACTTGCATTTTTATCTATTAAAAAACCATTATTTGTAACAGTAATTAAAGAACCAATAATATCCTTACCAATAATTGAGCTATTTTTAACATCAATATCTAATGTATCTTCTATAACTTCAATAGATTCACTAGAAATAAAAGGACTAGCTATTCCTCCAACATCATTAACTGCTACAATATTACCTACAGCAGAATATTTATCTGGAAGTTTTGCTACATTTAAACCATAATCCACTAATACTTTAATTTCTCTATCAAAAGTATAAGGAGAAACAATAATACCTTTAGAATTAGCTATAGCTAAAGATCCAATGAGATTACTTCCAGAAATGGAAGATTTAATGATATCTACTTCTAGAACTTCTTTTATTTGATTAATTTTATCATCAGCAAGATTAAATGGGACGATAGCTACATCTTCTGTAACTAATATAAAAACTCCCAAATTAGGATTTCCTACAATATCTAATCTTTTTAACATTTAATTACCTTTTTTAAAATTATTCAGATAATGTAGCTTCAACTACCCCATCATCATCTTTTGTAGCTTTAACAGTTATTTTAGAAGGAATTTTTTGAATACCTCTTGTCCATACTTCTTCATTAATAGAAGGGTCAATAATAACTTCTTCAGCTTTCATATGTTTAATTAAAAAATTTTTAATTTCTCTAATAGCTCTTGGAGCTCTTATAGTTCTTTGAACTCTTTTAGCATTCCTAAGTGGAATTGTATAAACTCTTTCCATAAAAAATCCCCCTATACTTTAAGACTATTCCTTCTCCAATGTCTTGGTTTAGGTTTATATCTAAGATTTCTATTAGTTTTACCATAAGCCCAAATAGGAATTCTTCTATTTTGCTTATTTGCTTTTGCCATTCTCAACTTTTTAGGTAATACTTTATTTCTACTCATTTAATCACCATATAATAATTATTTGTATCCAATAACACGTGATTGATAGTGTTCAGGAAACATTTCACAAGATCTTTCATTTTTTTCATCGATTAAGATTCGAATTTCAACTTCATAGTCAGAATTATTATCTTTATTACTTTTCTCATTTGAAAGTTCGAAAATTTTTGATGTTAAGAAATTTATTGATTTATAACCAAAACTATCTAAATTTATATATTGAATATCATTTTTATCTTCTAAACTTCTAATTTGATTTTTATTAAATTTAGGAGTTTTATCATCCCGACGAGTTCCGTCAGCTACAACAGGATATATCTGAGCCATATATTCAATAGCTTCTTTATGAATTATGTTTATTCCTTCATTTGGAAACATATTATCAATAATAACATCTGTTGCATTGTCTAAAATTTTAAAATCCATTTTTAAAATTTTATGATCAAAACCTAATATTTTAGCAGTATTTTGTGCAGGTAAATAAGAATCATAAACCCCAAAATTAGCAGTGCATAATTCTACATCAAAACCTAGCTTTTTAAGTGTAAAAGCTATAAGTGAGCTGTCTTTTCCTCCACTATATAAAACACCTGCTTTCATTTTCTTGTAATGTTTATATCTCTTTTTTGACCTGAAATTTGTTTTAAGAGTACTTTTAATTGTTCATCAGTAACTTTTCCTCTTAAACTTCCTGATTGGGCAGATTGAATCAATTGCATTTCAATTTGCTGAACAAGCTCTTGTTTTGTTAACTTTAAATTAGATAACCTATTACGAGCTTCAGTTGTCAAAATTTGTGCTAGAACTTGTTTCTTTTGAGCTTCCATTTCTTGTTGCATTTGTTGCTGTTGTAATTGTTGCTGAGCCTGTTGTTGATTTGGATCAGCATTCATAGCTTGTTGACGTTCCAATTCAGCCATTCTTTTACGTCGTATTTCTTCAAGATCACTCATTTAAAACTCTCCAAATATATTTTAATTAATATTTTGCAAGATCAGGAATATTTTTAATGATTTCAGAAGAATTTTTATCTAAAAAAGATCTTCCAGATGGTGTTATTATCCTTCCACCTTCTACTTTCTCAACAAATCCTGCATCTTCTAATTGATGTAAAGCACCTCTAACAATAGCTCCACTACCCTTCCTAAATACTTCAGGAGTAACTCCACGGTCTTTTTTACCACCGTAAAAAGTTCTTAAACTAATAACTCCAACAGGACCATCAATATACACTCTTCTTAAAATAGATGCACATCTTACATACCACCAAGAACTGTTTTCTGGTTTTCTTTCTTTATGAACTCCAGTTTTAACAAAAACAGACCATTCCGGTGGGTTTATCTTATCATTATTCTCTAATTCAGCTGCAGTTTGATTTATTAATATTTCTGCAGGAACATCATATACAGTAGTCATTTTAATTCTCCAATAATTAAATTATTTTCTCTTAATCAACTGTAAATTTAAGACCTTGGTCAAATTCTTAAATCCATTGGCCTGTAACTCTAAATTTAAGTAATATTTAAGATTTTTTTTTGTAAATAACAGCAACATTCCCTCTTAAATCAATAAGTTGGGATCTAGTTTTTTCAACAATGCTGTTAATATAAGTTTCTTTATCACTGGCAATATTCTTTGCAAATTTCAATTTAATAATCTCATTTGCTTTAAGCTGACGTTTAATTTCATCGATGACATTGTCATTAATCGTAGCTTTGCCAATGTTAATAGTCATAGCGGAAAGAGCCCTATTCATCATTTCTTTTTTTGATTGATTCATTTTTAGTTCTCCTCCTATTTTTTTTCTCTTTGTAATAAGGAATTTTCATTACATGACCACATTCTACACATTTAATGTTAACTTTTTCGTTAACGAGCCGGACGGTAGAATTTGAGCCATAAGACAGGAATTTAAAACAATTTTTACAAAATCGCCTATTCCAATTTCGAGGAATCTTAGTATTATACTTAGTAGATAATTTCCTAGCTATTTGAACATAACGATGAGATCTCTCAGGATAATCATCGAATTCCTTTTCTGCACGTGAAAAAAGAATATTCATACGTTCTTTAGCAATATCAATCATCCACTTAGGTTTTTTTCCTCTACTCAATGATACCCCTCTCATAATTAATCAAATAACTATTTTAAATGAGATGTAATATTCAAAATCTTGAATTAAATAGATTTAAGCAATTTAAAACAAAATCCCTATAGTTATAAATAACAATTAGGTATAAGAAGAATATTAATGTAAAATTTGTTTTTCTAAGTTTATAAATCTTTTCTTGAACTATCAATATTTACAAACTTAAAATTTTTTTATTAATATTCTTTTAATTTTATTTTTCAATCTTTAAATTAGTTTTTTATTATATTAATAGATTAATCTTAGTTATTTCTATATAATACAAATAATAACAAAATTAATAAGTAAATTAATAATTTAAATTTAAGTTTAAACATTAATAAATTAATTAAAGTAAAATAAATAAAATTTTAATTAGTTTTGATTCTGATTTTGATAAAGTAAAAGGTTTAACAAGAATACATTGAAAAATCAGTTTATAAATCATATGAAAATAAAATATGATGCTTTTTAGAATGGATTAATTAAATTTAAAAATTTTGAATTATCCAATCCATATAATCAACTTGCCCTGGAGGATATTCTTTTTTATTATTAATAATGTCTAAAAAAATAGCTAAGATTTGATTTAAATCCAATGATGTTGTATCAATTTCATTTGTTTTAATTCCATGAATATCATAGGATTCATTAGAACAAATAGCTAAAGCTTCAGCTTCTAAGTTTTCATTAATCTTTTCAATAGAATAATTTCTCTTTAAAAGACGTTTTTTAAGAATATCTGGATCAAGTCTTAGAACAATAACTTTATCTGGATTAGAACAAAAATGTGAAAGATGGCCTTCAACAATAATTAATTTAAAACAATTATCTTCTAATTTAAAAAAATTATCTATTGTTTTTTGAAGAACAATATCTAATCTATCTATATCAATGATTTTATATTGTTTATTAAAGTCTTCATCAATAACTAAATCATTTTCAATAGCTAAATCATTAATTTTAATAAGTTTTACATTAAAATTATCTTCTAATTTATCAAATAAAAAGTTAGCTATTGTTGTTTTTCCAACACCAGGAGTTCCTGTAATAAAAATAGATTGATTAGTCATATTTTATTTTTTAAGAATTATTCTTAAAACATCTTCATCATCTAGTATATGATCTGGACCAACTTTTTGTCCTGGAAATTTAACAGAACTTCCCCAAATTTTAGCATGACGAAAATTTTTAACAAATTCTCTGTGTAATTTTCCACATGCATCAATAACAGATGAACCTTTTTTTAAAACTAAAGGATCTTCCATATCAGCTTTTTTACCTTGTGGTTTTAAGTATATACGTATTAAGTTAAGATTTTCAAAAATTTGTTCTTTTAAAAAATCAATATTCATGTCTTTATCTGCAGATATTGGAATAAATTCAGGAATTGATTTTTTAATTTCATCTAAGTATTGTTTATCTACAAGATCCACTTTATTTAAAAGTATTATCATTGGAACATATGATTTATTCCTATCAAGAACATCAATAAATTGATCGATACTTACATCATCCCTAAAAAGAATATCTGCATTATGCATACCATACTCATTTATAATAGATCTTATAGTTTTTTCATCTAAATGTGTTAAAGGAAGAGTTGATGAAACATTAACTCCCCCAATTCTTTTAGGATTAACAGTAACATCAGGTTTTTTTTCATTAGGCCTAATACCAATATTCCTAAGTTCTTTTAAAATAACATCTAAATGTTGTGGGTTAAATGTATCTAAAACAGCTACAATCAAGTCAGCAGTTCGAGCAACAGACAATATTTCTTTACCTCGACCTTTACCTCCAGAAGCACCAGTGATAATACCTGGAACATCAAAAATTTGAATTTTTGCATTACGATATTCCATTATTCCAGGAATAATATCCAAAGTAGTGAATTGATATGCTCCTACTTTACTTTCAGCATTAGTAATCTTATTAAGTAAAGTTGATTTACCTACAGAAGGAAATCCTACAAGTACTGCAGTAGCATCTCCAGTTTTTTTTACATGAAATCCTTGACCCTTATTTCCAGAACTACTTCTTTGAATAGCTTCTTCTTTAAGTTTAGAAATTTTTGCTTTTAATTTTCCAATATGGTGAGAAGTAGCTTTATTATAAGGTGTTTTTTGAATTTCTTCTTCTATAGATTTAATTTTATCCTCAATACCCATAAAAAATCACATAAAAAATAAAAAAAAAATTAAGTTTTAGATGAAGAATTAGTTATATTTGTTGAACCGTCTCCTCCACCACCAGCTACTGTATTATTAAATTGTACTTCCCACAATGTAATACCAGTATCCATGTGAACATTTTTGAAGATAGTTTGATTAGCTCCTCCTAAAAGATAGAGTTTAGTAAACATTGAATTTTCAAGTTCATTACTCATAAGAATAGGAGAAACGCTTTCTCCATTAACCATTAATAATAAAGTATAATTTGCATCATCTGAATCATTCAAAGTCTCGTTTTTAACTAAATATCCATTTTCGATCACAATCAGCTTGGAAGCATTAAGTGGATTGTAAGTAGTATTATTAATATGTATCTCACTTCCATTGTTAGCATTAACTGCTTCTGTATATGCAGTAGTTGTATTGTTTTTATCTCCTCTTTCTACAACAACATTAAATAAAATACCACTATCATTTAATATTGGTAATTTCTCAGTTGTATTGTTTTGTACCTTGAATTCTTCATTTGCAACATAATAGTTATAATGTTCTGAACTTTGATTATCGAAATCCCAATTACCAAAGTAGCTCCACCAACCAGCTTTTTGAAGCATATCTGAACTTGCAACAAATATAGTTGGTCTTGGATTATCAGGATGAGAGTATTGTATTACATCATCCGCTTCAGTACCACTTAAATTATATTTATCAACCATTGTATTTTTAGCATCTTCCTTTGTAAGAGGTAAAGTTTCAAGTAAAATTTCAGTAGATAAACCAGAATCACCATCAGTATAATTATTTAAAGCTTCAACAGATTTATCTCCCGTAGTATCAAGCATTCTAAAAATACCTGCAGATAGTTCTAGATTATCTGTAGTCATCGCTTGACCAAGCCAGAAAGCCCGTTCACCTGATTGGAAACCACCATCAAAAGTAGCTTGTCTATCAGCAGCAATCTCAAATACATAACCAAAATCCCACCAAGATATAATTACAGTGTCTTCAGGAGTATTATCCTCAATCCATTCCATAGCATTCCACATTGGATCACTAGTACCTGGAACAACAGAATTAGCAGTTTCATAAGCACCACAAATAGTAGGTGAAACTAAAGCTATACAAATTGCAAATACAACAATATATTTCTTAATTGGAATTTCCCTAATAAAAAATTGTTTATTTTTAGTTCCATAAATTAATAATGCTCCAATTAATACAATAGCAGCAAATAAGATAATACCATATTCCCTATTTATTTGCATTAAAGGATAAGCAGCTAAGAATGCAGCTACAAAATCGATTACCATCAACCAATTATTGTTATTTTGTTTATATTTTATGTAATCAACACAGTAACCAACAAATATTCCAGCTAAAAATGAAAATGGTAATACTAAAGTAGTAATAAATCTTGAACCTTGTGTTACAGCTACAATAGAAACTAGAGTCCATACAAAGAACAATGTTCCATACATTAAAGTTAATCTTTTGCTTTCATTAACATCATCAGTTTTAAAGAAATCTTCATCACCAAAAGGTAATTTAAACTTATTTTTCTCGTCTATTTTCCTAGAAGCAGCTTTTCTCTCAGATTTAGGAGGTTTTTTATTTTCATAAGATATTTTATTAGATTTCAATTTCCAGATTTTTTTTCCAAAGATATATAATACAATTAAAGAAGCAAATAAAATTGTTATACTTCCCATACCATTTACAACACCATTAGTATTAGCTAAAAATGCTGCACCCATTCCTCCTGAAAGTAATACAGGAATTTGCATCTCTGCAACAGAAACTAAAACATTTGGAAAAGCTACTGCATGTCTTGAAGCTGCTTGAAGTGAAAGTAAACTGAATAAACGATCAAAAATATTGAAAATTGCATCTGGACCTTTGAATAATGATAAACTAACTATTCCTAAAACAATAATTATCACAATAGATAAAAACTCTTTTTGATGAAATACATGTTTAATTCTTTCAACAAAGCTCTTAGAACTTGAATAACGATTTAATAATAGACTTAGAATTCCATATACAATTACAAATAGTCCCATTACACCAATGTAAAAAATGTAACCTGTCCATGAAATTGAAAACAAACCAATTGAAATTACTGATAAAATAGCAAATATTATTTTCAAAACAAGGTTTTTCGATCTCATACTCTCCATAAAGAATAAAATGAAAAATATTGAAAATATGAAATAAAACATATCCGTATCAAAAAATCCTGGAAATGTATGTGCAAAATAGTTTGGAGCCAATCCTATAAGTAATGTCGATACAATTGCACCATAATCATTCGTTAACCGTCTTGCAAATATATACGCTGGAATAACAGCTAAACATGAGATTAAAGCACCTGTCCAGAAAGCAACTTCTTTTACTGAATATGATCCACCAAATAAATCATATAAAAACGAAGTAACATAAACAATTCCCAGCTCATAATTTACTTCCAGCCCATCTGGAGATGCACGATGCATATCCATTTCCGTCCCATTAATAAAAGTATCTCCAACGTAACCATGTTCAATATAGTTTTCTGTAAGTCTTAAGTTATAATATGAATCCATTTCACTGAAATAAGGGAGTCCTGTAGAATCGACGTAATCTGCTCTAATATCTGTTGGAATAACATTAAGATCTGCAGCTGGAGCTCTTAATGCGAAAACAACTCCTAAGATTAGCAATATAAAAACTGCCGATTTAAGTATATCAAAAATTATTTTTCTCTTCATAAAATCCTCTGTCTTATTTTATTAATAAATAAAAATTAATACTTATTAAATAAAAGAATTTAAAACAGTATTAAAAATTATAATTATTATTAAAAATAAAAATATAAAACGAATAATATTTTTATTAAAAATAAATTTATATTTTTATATTATTAAATATTGTTATGTTTTTTAATTTTCATTATTTAAGCTTTTAAGTTCCTCAAGTGAAGAAGTATATCTACATTTAGGAAATCCTTTACAACCTACAAAATCACCATAGCGACCAGAACGTTTTAGTAAATCATTGCTACATTCAGGACATTTGCCTACAACCTCTGGATCATGTCTTTTAATGTTTTCTTTACCACAATTTGGATCCAAACACGCATGTTGGCGAGGTTTTCCAAAAGAAATTATAGGAAGATTACATTTTTCACATCTCTTTTTCAAGAAATTTGAACCTTTTGGGAAAGAATAAGTCACATCACAATCTGGATAATTAGAACAACCTACAAAATTACTCTTATTTTTAGGAGAATATTTTATAACAAGATTTCCACCACAAACACATTCACCAACAATTCTACTTTCCTGATAAGCATCATAAATTTTAGAACCTATTTTTGATTCGTTCTTTTCAATATCATCTAAAATAGATATTAATTCTTTTTTAGCTCCATCAACTACTTTATTTTTTGTAGTCTTATTTGTGTTAATACTTTTTAAATCTTTTTCAAGTTCACGTGTTAATTCTTCACTAGTTAAATCTTTACAGTAATCAATTAATGTATCAGTAATATTTTCCCCTAGTTGATTAACCTCTATTTTTTTACCAGATATATATTTCCTATCATATAATTTAGCTATTATATCTGCTCTAGTAGCTTTTGTTCCAAGCTCTCTTTTTTCAAGTTCTTTAATTAAAGATGCTTCATTATATCGTGCAGGAGGTTTTGTTTCTTTTTCTTCAGAAATAATTTCATTTACGCCAATAATGTCTCCAACATTAATATCTGGAAATTCTTCATTATCAATATTTTTAAATGGATAATGTTCTAACCATCCCATATGATAAACTCTTCTTCGTTTGAATGAAAATTTTTCATCAGATATCTCTAATTTAGTTTTCATTGTTTCAAACTTAGCATCCTCACAAAAAACACTTATAAATCTATAAACTACTAATTCATAAATTTTACGTTCATCTTTACCAAGATTTGAAGGTAAAACACCAGTAGGGTGAATTGCAGGGTGAGCTGCATCTTCTTTTTTACCTTCATTAGGTCTTAATTTAGATGGCATTTTAGAAATATGCTTTTTAAATTCTTCATCTTTTGATAGTTTTCCTAAAATACCTTTAAAACCTAAACTTTCTGGAAGTTTTTGAGAAGAAGTACGTGGATAAGAAGTAAATCCTTCAGTATACAAATTCTGAGCTATAACTTGAGTTTTTTTTGGAGAAAATCCAAAAACATTATAAGCTTCAGACTGTAATCCTCCTAAATTAAACGGAACTGGAGGTTTTGTGAGACTTTTACTTAATTTAATGTCTTTAACTATCGCATCTTCATTTTGACATTGATTAAGAATCTCTTCAGCCCTAGATTTATCAAAAATCTTACCATCTGAATGATCAGCAACTATATCCCCTTTTAATAATGCTTTAATAATCCAAAAAGGTTCTGGAACAAATTTTTTAATTTCTTTTTCTCTTTCAACTAAAATAGCTAAAGTAGGTGTTTGTACTCTACCTGCAGATAATTTTAAAAATCTTTTTTTAGCTTTATTCACGGATCTCATTAATGCTTTTGAAATATTAACTCCAAAAATAAAATCAACAATATGCCTTGCAATACCACTATCAACTTGATTTAAATCTAAATCTATTCTATTTTCATAGGATTCTAAAATATCTTGTTTAGTTAAGGTTGAAAATTTCATTCTTGAAACATTTTTTAATGAATTTTCACCAGAAGCATATTTTAAAGCATTATAACCAATCAATGTACCTTCAATATCATAATCACAAGCATGTATAAAAGAATCTGCATTTTTTGAGAATTTTTTAATAGCTAAATCATAATCTTTAACATATTTTTTATTTTTATCTAATTCATATAAAGGAGCCCAATGTAGATTCAAAAAAACTTTCTCTTTAGGATTATCAGGAGTTAAAGAATACAAATGACCTACTGCAGATAAAACAGTTATTTCTTTGTTTTCTTCTTCAATTTTCCAATAACCTACTTTTTTATTATATTTGTACTTTTTAGCTTTGCTTGATAAAGCCTGAGCAATTTTTTCTGCAGACTTTGGTTTTTCGCAAATAATAACTTCATGCATTATAAACACAACTTAAAACTTAATGAAAATTTTCATAATATTGATTACTTATCTAAATTTTTATAAATTAATCATATATTTAATACTTTCTATGAAAATATTTTTAATTTAAAATTAGTTAAATAAATTAAAACAAATAAGAAATAATAAAAAGAAATAAAAAATAAGGAAATTAGAATTTTCAATAAAAACCATAATAATTACTGCAATCAGCACAAATAGGATACTTTTTATACCTATAATAGCTTCCATCATCTGAATTTATGTTGAATTTTTTACCACACAAATAACAAATTTCGCAATTATCATTATCTTGAGATTCACTCATTTTTTAACCAAAATTAAAAAAAAGTAATTAAAATAGTAAAAATACTATTATCCAATATTGTATTTTTGTAAGAGTAAAAGTTCTTCGGTAGAAAGCTTTTTACCTTTTTTAAATTTATCGAATATAACTTCAGCTCTTTCTTTTTCCTCAGCATTTTTATTAGCACCAGAACCAGATTTTTTATCAGATTTCCTTCTTCTAGGTCTTTGATTACCAAGTTTTTTATTTATAACATGAATTTCACTTAAAACTTTCTTAAAATCTTCATGTTTAGCTGAAGCATTTTTTCTAGCTTCAATAAATTTTTTGTGTGCTTCATCACCAGCAGTTCGAATTTCATCAGTCTTTTTAAAGTAGACTAACATATTTTCATGCGCTTTCTGAGCTTTTTCTGAAAGTTCTACAACAACAGAGTGATGTTCTTCAGAATCTTTTTTAAGATCATTAGCTTCGCCTTTAATAGATTCATCTTCATGAATATCCATTAATTGTTTTCTAAGATCATTAGCATTTTTAACTAATTGGTTTTCCTTTTTAATATCTAAAACACGAGTTTCAATAATCTTATCGATTTTTTTAATCTCGTTTTCTATTTTAATTTTATCTTTTTTACCAGAAGACCATTCTAAATTTTTAATTTTATTGTTGACTTCATTACGTAATTTTTTAGCTTCTACAACTTCTTTGTTTACTTCATTACGTTCATTTCTATATTCAATAGCTTTATTTAAATTTTCTTTTAAAGAATCATTTAGTTGATCACGAATTTTACGTTGTTCTTTAGCTATTTGATTATATTCTTCCCTTTCATCAGCAATTTTAGAAATTAAAATTTCTCTTTCATCTTTTTGCTTTTTGACACCTTCCATAGTGTCTGCAAGATCAAAATCAGGTTCTGGTAATTTATCTTTTCGAGATTTAGGATTCTTTTTAGAAGATCTATCCTTAGATCCATCACCTTTAGATCCATCCTTAGATTCATCACCTTTAGATCCATCCTTAGATTCATCACCTTTAGATTCATCCTTAGATTCATCCTTAGATTCATCACCTTTAGATTCATCACCTTTAGATTCATCACCTTTAGATTCATCACCTTTAGATTCATCACCTTTAGAAGATTTTTCTTTTTTAGAACTTTCTTCATCAACAGAATTTTCAGTACGAGAATTTTCAGATGATTTACTTGTTATAACACTTAAAACATTAGTTAAATCATTGCCATCAACAATAACATTAGCTACTTCTTTTAAAGCAGGTTTAGCATTGAATGCAATTCCACAGTTAACAGCTTCAATCATGGAAATATCATTTGCTCCATCCCCTACTGCAATAATTTCATCTAATGAAATATCTTCATCTTCAATAAGAGAATTAAGAACATCTAATTTACTTCCTTCAACTAGTGGCCCTGTAACTTCTCCAGTTAATTCACCATCCTCAACAACTAATGAATTAGTAAAAATGTGGTCTATATCAAGTTTATTTTTTATTAGATCTCCAACTACATCAAAACTTCCACTAATAATAACTACTTCGAAACCATCTTTTTTTAGTGAAGAAATAGTTTCTTCAGCACCTTTCATTAAAGAAAGATTTTCAGCTAATTTTTCTAACTCTTCTGATGAAATTCCTTTAAGAAGTTTAACTCTATCTTTAATAGATGTTTCAAAATCAATTTCACCATTCATAGCTTTTTCAGTAATTTCTGAAATCTCTTTTTCTACATTTGCAAGTTTTCCAATCTCATCTATTGCTTCACCATCAATAATAACATTATCCAAGTCAAATACTATAAGTTTAATCAATCATACCACCAATTATAATAAGTCCAACTCGTGAAGTCTGTCATAAGCTCTTTCAACACCAAGCTTAGCATCTGCACGTGTTTTTGCTCCAGTACATACGACTTTACCAGAACCAAATAATAATAAAACGACCTTAGGGTCAGATAATCTATATACTAAACCTGGAAATTGTTCAGGTTCGTATTCAGTATCTTCTAACTCTAATGCCACAATTTCTAAATTTAATGTGGAATTTAAATTAGATGATGCAACAATATTTTGAATTTTTATCTCAAATTCAGTAGGTATATCAGCATCAATAGTTCTCATTAAATCCACTGTTTTTTTAATAGCTAATTTTGAATCTTCTATAGATTTTGCTCCAGTACAAACAAGTTTACCAGAACTAAAAATTAAAGCAGCAGTTTTAGGATCTTTGAGTTTGAATACTAATCCTGGAAACTGTTCACGATTAAAATCAACGCCTTCTAACGCTTTAGCAACATCAGTAAGGACTATATCTTTACCAATACTAGCAGAAGAAACAATATTTTCAATTTTTATATCGACATCAGTCAATTTAATAAACCTCCAACTATAGTTTTTAAAAAGTGAGTAAAGAATTTAAAAAAAATAAGTATGTTCAAATTTTTACTATATTGTTAATTTCATTTAAATACTATATAAACCTATTTATAACTAAAAAAAAATTTATTTAAAAAACTGTATATTAAAAAAATCATTCTAAAAAATTTAAAAAATGTCTTTTAAGATGAATATGAAATAGTCTGTGAAAAAAATGATAGAAGTAGAAATCAAAGCAAAAATAAATAACTTAAATAAAATTAAAGAAAAATTAAAAAATTTAAATATAGAACAATTAAAAATAGAATATCAAAAAGACATATACTTTAAAAGCCCAATAGTAAATTTCGCTAAAACAGATGAAGCTTTAAGATTGAGGAAAACAAAATCAAATAATGAAGAAAATATATATCTAACATATAAAGGATCTAAAATAGACAGTGAAAGTAAAACTAGAGAAGAAATAGAAATATCTATTGAAGATATTGAAAAAGCTAGTGAAATACTTAAAAAAATAGGATTCACACCAAGTGCAATTGTTAAAAAAAATAGAGAATATTATAAATATCAAGATTATACACTTAGTTTAGATTTTGTTGAAGGATTAAGTCCATATATAGAGATAGAATATATTTTAAATGATAAATCAAACTATGAAAGTGTTCAAAAAGAAATTTTTGAATTATTTAAAGAATTAGGAATTGAAGATGGATTTGAAAGAGATTCTTATTTAGAACTTTTAGAAAAAAAATAAAATAAATAGAAAAATAATTAAAATAAAAAATACAAAAATAAGGATTAATTTAAAATATAGAGATGTGTTGAAATTGAAATATTATATAAGCCCTTATAATAAAGAAGCACCATTAAAGTTTCCCGATAAAATTACAATATATGATACTACTTTAAGAGATGGTGAACAAACACCTGGTGTTTGTTTTAAAAAAGAAGAAAAATTAGAAATAGCTAAGAAGTTAGACCAGTTTAAAATTCATCAAATTGAAGCAGGATTTCCTATTGTTTCTGAACACGAACAAAAATCAATAAAAAATATAGTTAGAGAAGATTTAGATGCAAAGATTATAGCTCTTTCTAGATGTAAAAAAGAAGATATTGATGCTGCTTTAAAATGTGATGTTGATGGAGTTATAACCTTTATGGGAACATCAGACATCCATCTACAACATAAAATGAATATTTCAAGAGAAGAAGCAATTAATGTAGCTATGAATGCAATTGAATATGCAAAAGATCATGATTTATTTGTTGCATTCTCAGCAGAAGATGCTACAAGAACAGATTTAGACTTTTTAAAAAGAATTTATAAAAAAGCAGAAAGCTACAAAGTAGATAGAGTCCATATAGCAGATACTGTTGGAGCAATTACTCCTCAAGGAATAACATATCTGATAAGCGAACTTAGAAAAGATATTAAAACAGATATAGCTATGCACTGTCATAATGACTTTGGTTTAGCTGTAATAAATTCTATTACAGGAATTTTTGCTGGAGGAAATGCTATATCAACTACAGTAAATGGTATTGGTGAAAGAGCAGGAAATGCTTCTCTTGAAGAAGTGGTTATGAATTTTAAAATATTATACGGAAAAGATTTAGGTTTTAAAACAAAATATATTAAAGAATTATCTGAAATGGTTGCAAAATATAGTGAATTACCAATTCCATATAATAAATCTATTGTAGGTAGAAATGTTTTCAGACATGAATCTGGAATTCATGTAGATGCTGTTATTGAAGAACCTCTTACCTATGAACCATATATGCCAGAACTTGTAGGTCAAAAAAGACAGTTAGTATTAGGTAAGCATTCAGGTTGTAGGGCTGTTAAAGCAAAATTAGATGAATGTGGATTAGAAGTAACTAAAGATAAACTTTGTAAAATCGTTGAAAAAGTTAAAGAACAACGTGAAGAAGGAAAATATATTAATGATGAAGTTTTTGTTGAAATTGTAAAAAGTATTAATGAGGATTAATGTGAACTAAATGAATATTACTGAAAAAATTTTATCAAAAAAAGCAGGGTATGAAGTAAATCCTGGTGAAATAATAGAAATTAATGTAGATTTAGCTATGTCTCATGATGGTACTTCTCCACCAACGATTAAAAGTTTTGAAAAAATAACAGATAAAGTATGGGACAAAGAAAAAATAGCTATTGTTTTTGACCACAATATTCCAGCAAATACCATTGGTTCTTCTGAATTTCAAAAATTCACAAGAGATTTTATTAGAAAACAAGGAATAAAAAATCATTTCATACACGGAGAAGGTATTTGTCATCAAGTACTACCAGATAATGGATTAGTAGAACCTGGAAAAGTTATAGTGGGTGCTGATTCACATACTTGTACTTATGGAGCATTTGGTGCTTTTTCAACGGGAATGGGTGCAACTGACTTGTCTATGGTCTATGCTACAGGAAAAACATGGTTTATGGTACCTGAAGCTTTAAAATTGGAAGTAGTAGGTGAACTTAAACCTAATATTAAAGCAAAAGACATAATTTTACATTTAATAGGTGAGATTGGTGTAAATGGTGCAAATTACAAAACTACTGAATTTTGTGGAAGCATTATAAACCAAATTGACATTGAAGGTAGACAAACTATCTGTAATATGGCAATAGAAATGGGTGCAAAAAATGGAATTATCAATCCAGATCAAAAAACATTAGATTATGTATCTAAAAAAACTAAAAAACCAATAGATTCATTAAATATATTAAAGTCTGATGACGATGCAATATATAAAAAAGAAATTATCTTTGATATTAGTGATTTAGAACAACAAATAGCCTGTCCAAATGATGTAGACAATGTGAAACCAATCTCAAAAGTTGAAGGGACAAGTATTGATCAGTGTTTTATAGGTTCATGCACCAATGGTAGATTATCTGATTTGAAAGATGCAGCTGAAGTTTTAAAAGGTAAAAAAATTAATGAAAATGTAAGATTGATTATAGCTCCTGCATCACGAGAAATATATAAAAAAGCAATGGAAAAAGGTTATATGAAAATATTTATTGAATCTGGAGCTATTATATGTAATCCAGGGTGTGGACCTTGTCTTGGAGGACATATGGGCGTTTTATCAGAAAATGAAGTTTGTATATCCACAACAAATAGAAATTTCAAAGGGAGAATGGGAGATCCAAAATCAGAAGTATATTTATCTAATTCTGAAGTCGTTGCATCTTCAGCTATTGAAGGAATTATTACAAAACCAGATAATTTATAGTATTAAGTGAGATAATGGTAAATGAAGATAATGAAACTAATAAAAGATTAATTGAAAAAATTAATAGTGTTGAAAAAAATTATAATACTGATTTTTCAAATACACAAAAAATATTATTAACAACTGATGGATCTGTTACAGCTATTTTAGATGTTTTAAATGGAAAAATTGATTTAAAAACATTAGAGCAACACTTTGAAAAATCAACAAAAGAAATAGCTAAATTAATTAATATCAATCCTGGAGAAGATATAAATTATAGGGAAGTATTAATGTATAAAGATGAAAATCCACTAATTTATGCAATCTCATATATTCCAATAAAAAGACTAGATGGAAATTTTAAATCAGATTTAATAAGAGCAGATATTCCTATTGGAAGAATACTAAAAAAATATAATATTGAATCAAGAAGAGAAGTTAAAAATATTCAAGTTGAACCATCTAATTCTAAATTAGAAGAAATATTTAAAACAGATGCAGATCTACTAACTAGAGAGTATACTATTATAAAAAATGGAGAAATATTAATTTGGATAAAAGAAATTTTTCCAGTAAATAATTTTAAAGAAAATTAAAGGTGTTTAAATTGGGTGTTAAATTTAAAGATATTGTTGAATCTGATAAAATAAATTTTAAAGATTTAGAAGGAACTACAATAGCTATTGATGCTTATAATATAATATATCAATTTTTATCAAGTATAAGGCAACAAAATGGTCAACCATTAATGGATTTAGAAGGAAATATAACATCTCATTTAAGCGGTATTCTATACAGAAATTCATCTATAATTGACAAAGGTATAAAACTTATCTATGTTTTTGATGGAGAAAGTCATGTTTATAAACAAAAAACAATTAGTAAAAGACAAGAAATTAGAAGTGAATCTGAAAAAAAATGGAAAGATGCATTAGAAAGTGGAGATGATGATTTAGCTCGAAAATTTGCAATTAGATCTTCAAAAATATCTCCATATATATTAGACTCTTCTAAAAGATTACTAGATTTAATGGGAATACCTTATATACAAGCTAAAGGAGAAGGTGAAGCACAAGCAAGTTATCTAGTTCAAAAAGGTGATGCATGGGGTGTTGGTTCACAAGACTATGATTGTCTTTTATTTGGTGCTGATCAGATTGTAAGAAATTTAACATTAACAAACAATATTGGTGAGTTAGAACTTCTTAAGCTTAGAAATGTATTAAAAAAATTAGAAATCACAAGAGAAGATTTAATTAACATTGCAATACTTGTTGGAACAGATTTCAATGAAGGAGTTAAAGGAATTGGTGCTAAAAAAGGTTTAAAACTCCTAAAAGATAATAAAATCCAAAAAGCTATTGATGAATATGAAAAAAAATCTGATGAAGATATTGAATCTGTCAAAAACATTTTTTTAAATCCATATATCAATAAAGACTATAAAATCAAATGGAAAAAAGTAGATAAAGACGGAATTTTAGAATTTTTATGTGAACAACATGGTTTTTCAAAAGAAAGAGTTATTAATGCATCAAATAAACTCAAAAAATTAAATAACACTCAAAAAAGCTTAGAAGACTGGTTTTAATTATAATTAGCAGTATAACATTTAACATGAATTTTACTATTATTCTTAATAGATTTTTCATCGAATAAAATAACAAGTGAAAATTATTTGTTTATAAGTAAATTAAAAAATAAATAAATAAATATATATCTTAAAAAGAAACATAAATATAATTTGGTGATATTTATGACAGATAGTGTAAAAGTTCAAACATTGAAAACTATTGGAACATTAATGACAACTGCATTTGCATTTGTTGCAGGTTTAGCTTGGAATGAAGCTATTCAATCATTCATAGAAGATTTCCTATCAAAAGGATCTGCTACAGCAGGATTATTAATTTATGCAATTGTTGTAACCATAATAGTCGTTATTGCAACCATAATCATTACAAGAACCTTTGCTAAAATGGGTGTAGAAATAGATACTGATGATTAAATAATCTATTAAATTAAAAAATTGGAAAATCAGATCCAAAAATTTCTTTCGTGTATTTAATAGCTAAATTAGACTCATTAGGATATTTAGCTACTACTTCTTTTTCAAAATTTTTTCTTGATTTAGCTATTGATAACAATTTAATAAAATCATTATAGCGATTAATAGACTTTTTCATATCAATATTATCTTCTAATTTATCAAAACAAGGAAATTCTAAAGTTTTACAGATTGTTTCTCTTTGTAAATACTTTAAACGAATATATGGTGATACTGAACTTACTAAAATAAAATCTCCAATATCAATAAGTGGTGGAACACCATCAAAATTCATTCTATCTTTTGAAGTCAGCTTTTTAAAGTTTTTTATATTATAACAATGTAGTTCAATATAAAAGTCAGGTTTAATAGTTTTTATTAAAGAGATTACTTTTCTACCAATAGCTGATTCATAATAATTTTTTTTTAAAGTTGAAATATATTCTGATTTATCAAAATTAACAATAAAAATTTGACCATTTGAAAAATCTTCTTTTTTTAAATCTTTTAAAAAATGAAAAGAGGTTTTACCTTCATTTCCATGAAGTCCCCCAATAAATAACTTTTTAGGACCCCTCCCATTATTTATATAATGATAATAAGTCATGAAAAATCTTAAATTAAGTGCCTTCTTCCCAATTTTCCATATAATCACACTGACAATCAGAAAGACAATCAATTTCAATACCTAATGATTGTAATTTGAGTTTAGCTACTTTATCATCAATAGAATCTGGAGTTTTTTTAACAGAAATATCTAAATCGTTTTCTAAAATATATTTAACAGATAATGCCTGAACTGCAAAGCTCATATCCATAATTTCTGCAGGATGTCCTTGACCTCTTGCAGCTGCTAAGTTTACAAGTCTACCATCAGCTAGCAAGTATATTTTTCTACCATCTTCCATAGTAAACATTTCAATACTTTCTTTAACTTCTTCAACACTAACAGCCTGATTTTCTAAATCTTTTCTATTAATTTCAACATTAAAATGTCCAGAATTAGCTAATATACATCCATCTTTCATATTTTTAAAGCTATCACCACAAACGATATCGATATTACCAGTTACAGTAATCAGTAAGTCAGCATATTTAACAGCTTCAGAAGTCGGCATGACCCTAAATCCATCCATTCTAGCTTCTAATGCTCTTATAGGATCTACTTCTGTAACAATTACATTACCACCAAGTCCTTGAGCTCTTGAAGCCACTCCTCTACCACACCAACCATAACCACATACAACTATAGTTTTTCCAGCTATTAACATGTTAGTTGTACCCATTATTGCATCAAAAGTTGATTGACCAGTTCCATAACGATTATCGAATAGATGTTTAGTGTAAGCATCGTTAACAGCAACAACAGGAAATTTTAAAGCATTATCCTTATGCATAGCTTCTAATCTATGAACACCAGTAGTTGTCTCTTCACAAGCTCCCTGAATATTATTTAAGACATCTTTTCTTTTATTATGAATAACCATAATCATATCTGCACCATCATCAATAATAACATCAGGTTTATGATCTAAAACTGCATCAATAGTTTCATAGTATTCTTCATCAGTTTGTTCCCTCCATCCATACATATTCAAACCAAGAGCTGCTCCTCCCGCTGTAGCATCATCATGTGTTGAAAGAGGATTGCATCCAGTCATAGCAACTTCAGCTCCGCCTTCTTTTAGTGTTAAACCTAGATTAATAGTTTTTGGTTCTAAATGTAAACATGAACCTATTGTTATTCCTTCAAAAGGTTTTTCTTCTCTAAACACTTTTTTAATATGTTCTAAAACTGGCATGTGTTTTTGAACCCATTTAATCTTACGAATACCTTCATCTGCTAAACTCATATCTTTTACATTACTCATTTTTTCACCATTAAAAAATTAATATTTATCTATTATTAACTATTAAAAACAAAACATTTAAATGATATGATAATCTGATAGATTATTGTCTGATGCCGGGGTGGCTCAGCTGGTTAGAGCGCACGGCTCATAGGGTTTTAAGCAGTGCTCTGACTAATTCCTGGGATACCGTGAGGCCGCGGGTTCGAATCCCGCTCCCGGCATCTTCAATCCCAGGAATATTTATTATTAATTATTTTTTTAATATTATAAACTAATTTAAACAATACTATTTTTAACATAAAATTAATTAAAAACAACTTACATAATTAATTATTAATAATCCATTTTTATAGATGAAATCATGTTATATCGAGAACTTGGAAAAACAAAAGAAAAAGTTTCAATCTTAGGTTTTGGGGCTATGAGATTACCAACAAAGAATTCTAATGGTAATATCGATGAAGAAAAAGCAAATGAAATGCTTTCATATGGAATAGATAATGGTATTAATTTAGTGGATACTGCATATACTTATCATTCAGACAATTTTAGTGATGAAATAGGGAATTGTGAACCTTTTTTAGGTGAATTCTTATCTACAGGATACAGGGAAAAGATTTTATTATCAACAAAATCCCCTTCTTGGTTAGTAGAAAAAAAAGAAGACCTTGATTTTTATTTAGATAATCAATTAAAAAGATTACAAACTGATAATATTGATATTTATTTATTACACACTTTGACAAAAGATCATTGGGATAAATTAAAATCATTAGATGTATTTGAATTTATGGATAGAATACTCGATGATGGTCGTATTAAACATATAGGATTTTCATCCCACACAGAATTTGATACTTTAATAGATATTGTAGATAATTATGATAAATGGGAAATTGCATTAACTCAAATGAATTATATAGATAAAAATTATCAAACCGGTATCGATGGATTAAACTATTTACATGAGTTAAATATAGGAAACATGATAATGGAACCATTAAGAGGTGGAAGACTTGTCCAAAATATACCAGACAATATAAATAAATTATGGGATAAAGCTGAAATAAAAAGAACACCTGTAGAATGGGCTTTAGAATATCTTTGGGATATGGAATCTGTGGATTGTGTTTTAAGTGGTATGACAACATTGGATCAAGTTAAAACAAATATTAAAATAGCAAATAAAGCAGAAATTGGTTCTATTTCTCCAAATGATAAAGAAATTATTAGAGAAGTAGGTAGAGAATATAATTCTAGAAAAGGTAATGAGTGTACAGAATGTATGTATTGTATGCCCTGTCCAGAAGGTGTAAATATTCCAGGTTGCTTTAAAGAATACAATATAGGAAAAATGTTAAATAACCCTTCAGCAAGTGCTATGCAATATTTTTCATTAATAAGCCCTGAAGAACATGCAGAAAACTGTACTTATTGCAAAAAATGTTTAAGCCATTGCCCTCAAAATATTAACATTCCAGAAGAATTAGAAAAAGTTCATGAATTGTTTGGAGAAGAATACAATCATTACTAGAAATGTGAAAATACATCAAATATAATGATAGGGATTATTTGGAAATGATTAAAGATTAAATAGCTATTGTTTCTAAAATTGTGATATTGTCATTTATACATTAAATACTATTCTTACAAGAGTAATAGTGTCCAGATATCATGGAGCTATAAGTTAATTAACAGTATTGACTTAAAATACTATATTTTATGAAGAATTATTTTCAATGAACTCCATTAATTAAGAATCAAATGATGAAATTAAAAAGAAATAAATAAAATTTCAACAGAATTACCTCCTATAATTGGTCCTGCTTCTAATATAATTAGTTGTTTAGAAGCTATAAAGGTTTTTATAATAATAACCATAATGGGTGAGATATCTCTAATACCAAATATTTTAAAATTTGATTTGTTATATTTCAACTCTTTTAATTTAGAAGAAATATAATTACTACTCTTTTTTTATAAATTATAAATTAAACTAAAAATTTTATAATCAAAATTCTTTTTAAATTATTTTTGTTTAGTTATTAAATCTATTTTTAAATATAGAAAACATTTATATACTATTAGTTTACGAATATAGTATTAACTGGAAATATATTTCCGATGTAGGAAGTTTGTTTCCGACTAAATATAATTCAATTTAATATTAGTTATATTTATTTATCCGAGAGGAGAATGTTTTAAATGTCAAACGAAATAGATTTAATGATTAGTAAAATGGAAGAAGATGACATAAAGTTTGTTAGATTACAATTTGTAGATATAAATGGTATTTCTAAAAACATAGCTGTACCATTTGATTCAGAAGATATGGAAACTGTATTTACTGAAGGAATGTTATTTGACGGATCATCTGTTGATGGATTCGTAGAAATTCAAGAAAGTGATTTATTATTAAAACCAGATATAAACACTTATTCAAGATTATCCTGGAGGCCAGAAGAATCTGCAGTATGTAGATTTATTTGTGATATTTGTACTCCTGAAGATAAACCTTTTGAAGGAGATTCAAGAGGCTTGTTGAAAAAAACTTTAGAAAAATTAAAAAAGAAAGGTTATAAATATAATATAGGTCCTGAACCTGAGTTTTTTATTGTAGATGTCGATGAAGAAGGATATCCACTACCTTATGATGATGCAACCTATTTTGATGTAGAGCCAAAAGACAAAGGCCTTGACTTTAGAAGGGAAATAGCTTTAAATTTAGAAGAGTTAGGTTTTGAAGTTGAAGCAAGTCATCACGAAGTAGGACCTGGTCAAAATGAAATAGCTTTTAAGTTTGATGACGCATTAAAAACTGCTGATGCAGTTATAACTTTTAAACAAGCTATTAAAGCTATTGTAAGTAATATGGCTGCTTTTGATTCCCAAGATTATACTGTAACATTTATGCCAAAACCATTCTTTGGAGTTAATGGTAGTGGAATGCACTGCCACCAAAGTTTATTTAAAGATGGAGAGAACTTATTTTATGATGAAAACTCTGAAACAGGCTTATCTGAAGAGGCAAGGTATTTTATGGGTGGTTTATTAGAACATGCCCCTGCTTTAACAGCAATTACTAACCCAATTGTAAATTCCTACAAAAGATTAGTTCCAGGTTATGAAGCTCCAGTATATAGAGCATATGGTCTTAAAAATCGTTCAGCATTAATAAGAGTACCAGCTGCAAGAGGAAAAGGTACACGTATTGAATATAGGGTACCTGATCCATCATGTAATCCTTATTTAGCATTTACAGCTATGCTTGAAGCAGGAATGGATGGTATTAAAAATAAAATAGATCCTGGAGACCCTGCAGAAATTAATATATATGAATTAACAGAAGAAGAACGTCTTAAAAAAGGAATTAAAGTTTTACCATCTAGTCTGTGGGAAGCATATCATTCACTTGAAGAAGACCCTATTATGTTAAAAGCTCTTGGAAATCATATTAGTGAAAAATTCTTAGAAGCTAAGTATGCAGAATGGGATGAATACAGAGTTCAAGTCTTCGGATACGAACAAAGAAGATATTTAGATTTATAAATAAATTTTATATATAACAGGTTATATCATGTCAGAATCCACATATAGGATGATAGAAATATTAAGGATTTTAGATGAATGTGAAAACCCGACAGGTTCAAAATTAATAGCTGAAGAATTAAAGAAAAAAGGATTTAATTTAGGAGAGAGGGCTGTTAGATATCACATGCAAATTCTAGATGAAAAAGGCTATACTGAAAAAATGGGCTATTCTGGCAGAAAAATAACCGAATTAGGAAGAGAAATATTAGAAAAAGGATTAGTATATAATCAAGTAGATTTTATTTTCTCAAAGTTTCAAGAAATGATATATTTATGTGATTTTGATTACGAAAATAAAAATGGAAATGTTGTTGTAAATATATCTAATATTTATCAAAAAGAAGCATATAATATTATAAAAAAAGTTTTTAATGCTGGTTTATGTATAAGTCCTTTTACAGATGTTAAAAAAATAGATAAAGGAAAGGGTTATGAAATAAAAATCATCTGTGGAACAACTATAGATGGAATATTATTAAATAACAACATTCCTTCATTACCTGTTTATGGAGGTCTTTTAGAAGTAGAAGATCACGTACCTACAAAGTTTACTGAGTTAATCTCCTATAAAAAAACATCTATAACACCATTAGATGCATTTATAGGTAAAGACATGACTTCAGTTTTAAATATTGTAGAAGAAGGTAGTGGACGAATGCCTGCAAATTTCAGAGTAATCCCAAGTTCTGCAAGAGAAAAAACAATAGCTATATTTGAAAAACTTAAATCAATAGGCATAAACGGCATTATAGATATTGGAGAATCTGGAGAAAATGTTTTAGGAATTCCTGTAAGTGAAAATATGACTGGAATAGCTATTATTGGAGGAATTACACCATTATGTGCTGCTCAAGAAACAAATTATAATGTTAAAATAAAGATGGGAGAAGATTTTACAAGTTTTGATAAATTAGCTCCAATAACACCCCCAGATAAACATATTTTAAAATCATCAAATCAACATGACACCCCACCTATTCCTTTTTTACTATCAAAATCTTGGAATTTAATTGAAAAAGTAGATTTTGATGTTAAAACTAAAAAAGGAAATATTATTGCAAATGTATCACGTATAGATTATTCAGATGTTGATAATGCATTAGAAATTATGGAAAAAACTTATGAAAGTTCTCCAGATTACATTAGTCCTTATTATAATATTAAAACTAATGAAAATGGAACTATAGACATATCTACTGTTTGTAGTTTATCAGTTGATGGAATACTAATAAATAATGGAATAATGAGTACTCCCAAATATGGTGGTCTTCTTGAATTAAGTCAAAAACCATTATTTATAGAATTAATTTCTTATGATGGCTCATCTATAGATCCTCATAAAATTTTTATTTATAAAAATTTAACTTCTGTAAATTCATCTATGAATAAACCAAATAGAATTTTAGCATCATTAAAAGAAGTTCCATATATTTCAAGAAGTGAAAGTGAGAAAGTTATTTCAAAATTAAGGAATCTGGATTTTTCCATATATAAAGTTAGCAATCCACGAGAATTAATGTATAATGCAAAAATAGACAATTATAATTTTGGTATTGTTGCAGGTAGTGGTTTAAATACCATTGCAGCTATAAAAGAAGAAGGTATTCAAATTGATGTTAAAGCTTTAGAAAAAATGATGCCTCTAGAAAAGATGAAACATCTATAATTTTTCTTTTTATTAAATCAATTTTTCATCTGATGAAAATAAAAAACAAGATAGTAAGTACTAATTTTTTAAAAGATCTTTTTTAAAATTTTAATAGTAGTTTATAAAATAGTATAATTAAATATTTATAAGTATATATTCTATCATACAATTGTTATGAAAACATCTTCTCCATTTTTAGGATAATGATGAAATTCTATTAAATCATCTCGAACTTCATTAATATCTATTTCAATAGTAGGATTTGAAGAATCATTTTCCAAATTTAATAAAATTTTAAAACCAGGTTTTCCATAATATTCTGAAAAATCCATATTTAAAATTTCTCCTTCTGCAAAAATACGATTATAAGATATTTCAATCTTATCATGAATTTTAACATTATCTTTTAAATAATCTACAGCTTCATCATTGCTTAATTCAAGTGATTTATCATTCATTTTAACCACCAAAATATAATTATCAAATTATTAACTATTTTCAAAATCAATCTCAACAACAGTTTCATTATTCTCAGTAATATGTCTAAATTCTAACAAATCATCTTTGATTTCATTAAAATCTATAACAATAGCTTGATTTAAAATTTCACCTGTAAGTTGTAAATTAACTCTGAAACCCTCACCAGTAACTTCATCAGGATCAATAAAACCTAAAACTTCCCCTGGAGCAAATATACGGCTATAAGACACTTCCAAGATATCATTTTTTTTAACACTTTTTTTAATATAATCCACTGCATCATCATAGCTTAAACAAATTTCATTTTTCAAAATATCACAACATAATTGTTAAAAAAGAAGATAAAAGGAATTATAAATTCCTATATTCTCTAATTGAAGTATATTCGTCATCACTTTCGCCATATTCTCCAAGTTTATCCCTATTGACATCAGCATTGATTAGAAGTGTGCCTTTTCCATTCAATCCAATATCACCAGTATATTTTATAAATCTACCATCATAAACTTTACCTTCAATATCCGGATTATCAACAACTTCATCAAAGACAAATCCTTCAAGTAAACGACCTAATTTACCATTAATAACAATAGTACCATTTTTCATTTGACCTCCAGGCCAACGGTTAACATCCCCTTGGATTTCCATAACTCCTTTAGACATATGAATACCTGCTAAGATATCACAATTGCCTAAAACTGTAATTTTTCCACCACTAAGACATTCACCACATTGTTTTCCAGCATTACCATGAACAATGATTTCTCCACCAGTCATACCTCTCCATTCACCAATGTAAGAAGCACCAGTAAATTCTTTAGTGTTACCTTTAATTTCTAAATATCCACCAGACATTTCTCTTCCAGCATGAGCAGCAGCATTACCATCAACAATTATAGTACCTCCACTCATTTCAGCACCAACATGAAGATCAACACTACTATTACAAAGAATTTCACCACCAGACATTTTACATCCAATATATTTAACCCTATTTAAATCTCCATTAATAATCATTTTAACCTCATCTGGAGATTCAGCTTCTCCTTCAACTTTAATGTCAAAATAATCTGTTAATGGAAATCTTGAATTTCCAATAGGTACTTCATATTTATTAAAATCTGATTCTCCCCAAGTGTATATTTCATCAGGAATTAACTCATCAAATTCTAAAGCAATAGAAGAAGTTTTTTTCTGTTTAAAAGTAATAGTTTTCACATTAAACACCTCTATTTACTTGCTTCAACATCAACCCTAATAGGATTAGATAAGTAATGATCATGGACTGGGTAATTTTCCCATTTAATAGAATAATATTGATTGAAGAAAGGCATAATACCCTCAATAACAGCTTTTTCTTCTTCTTCATATCCTTTTACATTTGTCCAAATAGTACTACTTTCTTTTACTTTAACAATTTCTTTATCTTTAACTAATATTTCACCATCTTTAATAGTGTAATCAGTTAAACCAAATTTTTTCTCAATAAGTTCATGTTCTTTAGATGGATCAATATCATTAGGATTAATATCATAAACCGCGATATCTGCATTGTATCCTGGAGTTAATTCTCCTCTATCGCTAAATCCATGAATTTTAGCAGGAGCAGCTCTTGTAATTGTAGCTATATCATAGAAATCATACTCCCTATCAAGTGTTGGAAGAGTTGTTCTAGAGTGAACCCATTTATGAACTTCATTGTCAATCATTTCCATTCTTCTTTCATTACTCATCAACCAAGAAATAATTCTTGGATATCTTATGAATGGACCTGCATTAGGATGGTCTGTAGTTAAACAAACTTTCCATGGATCATCAATATGTAAAAATAATTCAAGACCAATTGCCCATTGTAAAGTATTAACTGGACTTTTTGGTGAATAAATTATAGGAATAATCCCTGCTGCAGTTTCACATTCTATATCTTTATTAACCCATTTTAATCCAGATAATTTGAAAAGATCATATTCCATAGGAGCATCTGCTGTCATAGTAGTTGTTTCATCAAAAGTTACTTGTCCAACATCACAAGTAATATTATCTGCTTTATTCACATATTTAGCAACTTCTTCAGCTCCAGAAGAAGCATCTTTCCAACTGTTTCCAGAATATGAATGGAATTGAAGGTGACAACAATGTAAATTCTGATTTCTTACAGCTGCATTTTTATCAATATCTTTTACAGATTCAAAGGTTTCAAGAGTAGTTGGTACATTTCCAGGATGCCCTAAATCATTAGGATGAATATGTATAGAATGTGGAAGACCTAATTTTTCATTTGCTTTAGCTAAAGCTCTTATAACTTCTTTTGAAGTTACATCAAAATAAGGTGCTTTATCATTTATACCATGTACATTCATACCCCAACCCCAAGCTTCACTACCACAAGGATTTACAATTTTTACACCGTAACCTTTAGATATTTTAAGCCAAGCAGATATAAACGCAGCTAGTTCATCAATTTTACCTTCTCTTGCAAATTCCAATACAAACCAATTATTACCAAACAAAGGCAATGCAGGTATATCAATATTTGGAATTGTAGCTATCTCATCATGTGTGTGTTTTGCTTCAAGAGGAGGCATAGCTGCTTCAACAACAGTCCCATAACCTAACCTTGAATACCTATAACCTGTTGTAGGACAACTAGGAATAGAAAATCCTGATTCACCCCTTAATAAATTTGTTTTTTGAGTAACTCCTTTTCTTGAGTCTTCTGGGCGGTATAATCTACCTACAACTAATTTAGGGCCTGCAACATGAGAGTGTGGATCAACACCAGCCGGCATGACAATTTTATCTGTTACATCAAGGACTTTTGCATCAGAAGAAACTTTTTCCACGATTTTACCATCTTTGAACATTACGTCCTTTTTTTCTCCATTTACTTTATTAGCTGGGTCATATACAATACCATTTTTAAGTATATATTCCATTAAAATCACCTCTATTGTGCAGCCGGATTAGGAATGTATTCAGGAGCAACATTTGGCTCTTTTCTAAGCTTCATTACTCTTTCTTTTAGTTCACGAACAATCCATTCATCATCACGACAAGTTTCTGGTTTATCAATAGCTTTTTTCATAAAGATAAGTACTCCATCCATACGATAGCTAGTTCCACCACATTCTACACCAATAAATGAACCAGGTAAAACAACATCAGCAAGTTCTGTTGATGGCCCCCAGTGAATATCTATTTGTATAACTGGTATTTTAGCTAAATGTTGATTAGCTTTATTAGGGAAATGTGCACCTGGATCTGCTGCGATAACTAAAAATACATCAGGTTCTCCTCTTGTTAACAAATCAATAGTATTAGTTTCACCTAAAACATATCTTGCATAACCCCTTGCAAAATCAACACCAAATGGGAATCCTGTTTCAAATGCCATGAAAATATTAAATCCATTAACATTAAAATGCCCTCTCATAGGAGTAAGACCCCATTTACTAAATTTATTTAAATCTTGTACCATTTTAATAGCTATATCAATATTTCTTTGTTTAGATAATGTATGAGTTAATCCTAAACCAAAGAAAAGAACACCAAATTCTGCATTTTTCATTTCTTCAACTAATTCATAGATATCTTCTTTAGGAATTCCAGAAATAACATCTTGTGAAAGTTCTTTACCTTTTAATACTGCTCTTATAGCATTATAAAATCCATAATCTCCATTTTGTTCAAATCCAATCCATTTATCTGACATTTTAGCAGTATCAGTAAATTTTGGATCCATAGTTACAACAGTTCTATCAAATCTACCTCTTGATCTGAAAAATCCTCGACAAAATACGGAGTATCTTGCTAAATGTCTTGGATGTGAGTTCATAGCATTACTTCCAGAATAAACACATACATCAGCTCTGTTTTGAACTTCACCTAGTGTTTGAATAGGATATCCTGCATTTTGAACAGCTTGTAAACTAGGACCATGACAAATAGTAGCTTGATTATCTAATACCGCACCAATATATTCACCTAAAGCTAAACCTTCTTTCATACATTCTGTAGAAGTTTCTGACCAACCATACATAACTGGCCTAATAGAATTAGCAATATATTCTGCAGCTTTATCAAGAGCTGTGTCCCAATCTACTTCTTTTAATTCCCCATTATCATCTCTGACCATAGGTACTATTAACCTTTGATCCATGTCTTCCATTATTTTACTTGCACCTAATCTACAAGCATGTCTAACACCAACAACATGACCATCTTTAACTAAATAATCCAAATCATCACAATTACAACCACAGAAAGCACATGTACAATTTTCTACGATTTCATCATAATCAGTGATTGGTTCTTCATATGCCATTGTAAAATCCCCCTACTCCTTTTTTTTATAAACAGGTAGTTCTCCAAGAGATGGCATATTTTCAATAGTTTCATCATCATCTTCATCTACATATTTTTTGTAGACTAATCTCATTAAATCTGCCATTAATAAAACTTTCCTATCTGTTTTTTCAACAGTACAATGAATTCCTTTATAAGTAGGATCAGAACAACAATAAGTATCAGAACTAACTACAGTATTTGCCCATGGACCTTTACATATAAATACTGTGCCTTCATGAGGTGCATCTCTAGATGCAGCTGCATTTACAACAACTTCACCCCAATCTGTTTTAACTAAGACATTCTCCCAGTTATTAACACCTAATTTTTCCATATCCCGAGGATCCATATAACAAGTACCAGAAACATTTTTATACTCTTCTTTAAGAGTAGAACCTCTTTTTTTACACGCACCCTGATAAATATCAGAACCAGTGTTTAACATACATTTAAGTACTATTTCACTGCCTTCTTTATTTATATTAACATCAGGAACAACTGGTTTATCTAAATAAGTATTTGCATAATGCATAAATATCATCTACTCCAACCATATTGCATCAACTGGACAGAACATTTGACATGTTCCACATTTTTTGCATTTGTCTTTATCAAACAGTTTTATAAAACCATTTTCAACCATCATAATAACTTCTTCAGTTTTTGAACCATTACCCCCAGCAACTTCTGGACTAATTGCAGCATTAACAGGACATGCAACTACACAAACCCCGCAACCTAAGCAATTATCTTGATTCACTTTAAGTTCCATACTATCACCTAATTTTTTAAAGCATTTAAAGCATTAATCCAAGTTTTAGAATTAGTAGGAGTATGATCAATATTAGTGATTTTTACAGTAATCGCATCATTTGGACATGCTTTAGCACATGCACCACAGCGTATACAATATTCCTCTTTTTTAAGGATTTTATCTAATTTTTGTCCAGGGCCTGTAGGAACAACGAAACTTAAAACATTACACGGACAAATGTCAATACAAGCACCACAAGTTTGACATTTATCTTGATCAATTTCTAATGTTCCTTCAAATGCTTTTTTAGTTTTAGCAGCATTTGTAGGACAAACACCTTCACACCAACCACATTTAACACATAGTTCCTGGTCAAGTACAGATGAGCCAAGAACAATAGCATTTTCTGGATTTATATCATATTCTCCATAAGAACAAATTCTACATAATGCATCAATAGCATTTGTAGGACAAGATTTCTTACAAACTAAACAATAAACACATTTATCTTTATCGATAACAATGGATTCTTTACCTGTTTCTCTATCAACTTCAATAGCTTCTGCAGGACACATTTCTGCACATATTCCACAATAAATACACTTATCTTCAGTTACGTCTATTTCACCAGTTACTAAATCAGAACGTTTTGGTAAATTACGTTCAATAATAATTGCATCCCTAGGACATGCAGTTTGACATTTTTGACAATAAATACATTCATCATCATCAATTCTTGCATAGTCATTATAATGAGGATAAATATCCATTTCCCTAATAGGAGTATCATCAATTGTGAGCTTTAATGCATCAACAGGACATAATCCACTACACATACCACAAAGAACACATTTATGTTCATCAATAGTTAGTTTTAAATCTTCATTATCTTCAATAATATTTTGATTTAATTTATCATGTCCACTAAATTCTGTATTAAATTTATTTCTAGAAATAGCTCCCATATCTTTTAAATCAATTGCTTCAACAGGACAGGTAGATTCACAAATCCCACATCCAATACAAACATGATTATTAAAAGACAGATTTCTAACTTCTTCTGCTGCTCTTTTTATATCAAAATCATTGCCTTTAGATTCTTTCATATTCTTAATCATCTTCAATCTCCAAAATTTTAATAGAATTAGTTGGGCACTCATTCTCGCAAGTTTGACAGCCACAACAATGTATTGAATTTATTTGAGCTTTTAATGAAACTAATGTAATAGATTTCATAAAACACAAATCTACACATAATCCACAACCAATACAAGAATCATCAACAAATGCATCATATTCATATTTTTTACAAATAATAACAATTTTTCGACTCTTTTCTGGATCCTGAATAATTGCCTGAACCATAGTTAAAAAATCTTTAGGATATAAATCCGTTATTGTCTTAGCAACATCGATGGAGTTCCAAGACAAATTACGACCGTTAAGATAGTGAGAAACAGTTGATCTATCAATATCTAGCTCTTCAGCTATTTTTTGTTGATTATGACCTTGTTCCTTTAATTTAACTGCAGCCAAATATTTTAACCCAGACGCAATATGTTTTGGCATTTTATTCACCATGTGTATTGATTACACATTTATTTCCTATTAATAAATATTTACCTACTAAAAAAAATAAGTAAAGTTTATATAGTATTGTGTTACTACTACACTATTTAAAAATAAAAATAGTTAAAAAATATTTAAAAATAAATTAAACAAATAAAATAGCTATTATAAATAAAATAATAATAATGATTAATCAATAGCAAAAAATAAAACTAATTTAAATAAGATAATATAATTCTAAATAAAATGAAATATTAAAAAATTTTTACTATAAAATCAAATATAAAATAATTTATATATAAAATTAAATAAAATTATTTAGGTTTTAATATGAAAATAATTTCAGTAGTTGGTAAAAAAAATAGTGGTAAAACTTCATTGACTATTAAAATAATCAAAGAACTTAAAAAAAGGAATTATAAAGTAGCTACTATTAAGGATTCCCATCATAAAATGGAAATGGATAGAGAAAATACAGATACATGGAAACACAAAGAAGCAGGATCTGAAATTATAATAGGTGTAGGTGAAACAAGTTTTATAAATATACAAGAAAGATTAAGCCTTGAAAGGTTATTATTTTTAATCAAAATATTAGAAGAGCCTGATTTTGTAGTTATAGAAGGATTTAAAGAATATAAATATTCTAAAATAGCTACTTCTAAAGAATCATTTGATGATTATACAATACAATATGTTGATTCTTTTAATATAACAGATGATGAAATTGTAAATTTAGTAGATGAAATTGAAAATAAAAGTTATGATATTTTAAACACATTATTTATAAATAATTGTGGATTTAATGATGGTGAATCAATAGCTAAAGGAATAATTAATGAAAAAATAGAATTAGAAGATCTAGATAAAACTAATGTTAATTTATCAATTGATGGAAAAGTTATTGGTTTAAATAAATTTGTAAATAAATTCATTAGTGATACTATAATGGGTATGTTAAATTCACTAAAAACTAAAGAATATTCTGCAGATAAAAAAGAAAAAATAGAAATAATCATTAACAATAAAAAGGAAATGAATGATGAGTGAATTTAAAACAAAGGATAGATATGAACGACCTATTATTTCACTTAGAATTTCAATAACAACAAGATGTAATTTAAACTGTGTTTATTGCCATCACGATGGAATGCTTCCTTCAAATGATGAAATAACACCGGATGAAATATATTTAATATGTAAAATTGCAAAATCTTTAGGGATTAGTAAAATAAGAATCTCTGGTGGTGAACCATTAATAAGAAAAGACATTATCGAAATCATCTCTAAAATAGCTAGCTTAAATTTTAAAGATATCTCAATTACAACAAATGGAACTTTATTAGAAGATTATGCTTTAGAGCTTAAAAACGCTGGATTAAACAGAGCAAATATTAGTTTAGATAGCTTAAAAGATAAAACTTATAAATTTATAAGCGGTAAAAATTGTTTAGATAAAGTTAAAAAAGGTATAATTAAAGCAGTAGAAGTTGGACTCTATCCTGTTAAAATTAATATGGTTTTAATGAAAAATATCAATGATAAGGAAGTTTTTGATGTTTTTAAATTTACAAAGAAACATGGAGCTATTTACAATTAATAGAGCTAGTTAAAAGTGAAAATTGTGATAATAGCTATTTTAACGAAGAATATCATTATGATTTAAAAGATTTGGAGAGCATATTAGAAAAAAGAGCTAGTGATATTAAGGTTAGAGAGTATATGCAAAATAGAAAGAAATATTTTATAGATGATGGAGAATTAGAAGTAGTACACCCAATAGATAATAGTGATTTTTGTAGTAACTGTACTCGCCTTAGAATAAGTCCTGAAGGTAAAATAAAACCTTGCTTACTTAAAAATGATAATTTAATAGATTTTGTTAAATTTATAAGAGAAGGATATTCACAAAAAGAATTAAAAAAAATTTTTTTAAATGGTATTAATAAAAGGGAACCATATTATAAAAATTAATTATAATTTTTTTAATAAAAAAAGAATTAATATTTATTTAAATAAATATTAAAAGTTATTTTCTTCTTAAATATACAAACCAATAAATAACTGCAACAAAAATAGCTCCACCAACAATATTACCTAATGTAACTGGAATTAAGTTGTTGAACATATCCATTACTGTAATATCTCCTCCTAAAAATATAGCTAGTGGCAAATAAAACATATTAGCAACACAATGCTCAAATCCAATAGCTGCAAAAGCCATAATTGGGAACCATATAGCAAAAATTTTACTTATTATATCTTCTGCTGCAAAAGCAAGATAGACTGCAAGACATACTAACCAATTACAACCTATACCTCTGAGGAATGATTGATCCCAAGATAGTGCAACTTTTTTACTAGCTAATGTTATTACTCCTTCAGAATACAATGCATCACCCATCATTCCAGCTAGATACACAAGAACAAAACCAACAAATATAGCTCCTACAAAGTTAAATATCCAACTTAATGACCAATTTCTAATAAGACTTGTAATACTTGCCTTTTTCTCTAATATTCCAAAAGTCATATACATTGTATTTCCAGTAAATAATTCAGAACCAGCAATAAGAACTATTATCAAACCAACTGGAAACACTGCACCATAAATAAGTCTTATTAATCCAATAGGATATCCAGCATCAGCCATACCAGTAACTGACATTTGGGCAAGCATTCCCCCAAAAGCAACATAAGCCCCTGCTAAAATTGCAAGTATAATTGTGTTTATAACAGGAGACTTGTCTTTTATACCACCAGTATCTGCAATTGCTTTTGCAGTTTCTTGTGGTGTTTTATACGAACTCATTATTTCACCTCAATTTAATAATGTTTTTATTATAACATTAAGATAAGATTAATGTTACATATAAAAAGAATTTGTTATTTAGTCTAAAAAGCAAGTTTTAAATAAAAAAAATTATAAAAATAATTGTTCATGATTAATCATGCAAAATTTATTTTAATTGGAAACCATCACCAAATCACCAGTTTCTGGATCTTTAAAAACTTTACCTACTTCATTATACCCTTTATCTTCAACTTCACCTGTAGTACTAGAATCATTAGTAAATGAATCCCCAGTAACTACATTTTGAGATGATTGAGAATCTTTAACATCACTAATTATATCAGGATGGGTACTTAAAGCCATAATGGCAAAAATCAAAAATCCTAGTGCTAAAACTAACATAGCATCTGAAAGATTTGCTATACCAGACATCGGATCATCATCTTCAGATTCTAAAAGTTTTTTTCTTTTTCTAAGCATTAAAATCACCATCATTTAAAGATTCAAGTTCAGCTTCAGCTATTGCTTCAACAGTAGAAACATCATTTTCATACCATTGTTTTTTAAATTTAGAAATCAAATAAGCAATTGCACCAATAGATAATCCTAATACAGTAGTATCAAATGCTATTATTAAAGATTCAGCTAAAGTAGCAATATCTCCAGAACCTAAAGCTGCAAGACCTGGGCCTAAAGGAATTAAAGTTCCAAGAAGTCCTAAAATAGGTGCTAATCTAATTAAAACATCTGTTTTAGAAGTATTTTTAATTAAATTTAGTTCTTCTTCTCCAATTAATTTGCTTGCTAATGCTTTTCTAGCATCAATCCCAATATCATGATTATTAGCTATTTTAATTAAGATATCTTTTTGATAAATAAAGAGATTACTATTATTAATTATACCTTTAATATCATTAGGCTTTGAAAGAGAAATCTCTCTAATTAATTTTTCTAATTCTTTAGAATCAATCGGTTTTCTAGATATTGCCTCATTAATAAAAGAACCTAACGACAATATAACAATTACTAAAAATATTATTAAGATTAATATAACTGGAGTAAGTAAACTTTCCGATATAATATGTATTAAAGACGTTAATGTTTCTGTACCTTGTAAAATCATTTAAGAACCTCATCTAAATTTTTTTTTCATTTCTTGATCATTTAAATATAATCCAATAAGTAATAAAGTTACAATACCAATAGCAATATAAATTAATTTATATGTAGGAGTTAATATTAAAAAGGAATTAAACATTGAATAATCTAAATTTTTAATAGAATCATAAGTTAAAGCAGACAAAAAGAAAAAAATAGATTGTAAAATAATAAATTCACTAATTAATAATGGAAATGGTTTTTGAGCATATTTTAATAAATTTGACATGAAAAAAGATAAAAATATACTTATTACTAAAACCAATCCAAGAAATATAATAAACAAAACATCATTAGCAAAAATAAGATTTAATATAATAGCTAGTGTAAAAAGTGAAAAAATAGCTAAAATCAAAGGATTATATGATGAAAAATCTTTTTTATAATTTAAAATTAAAATTACACTAAACAATAATAGAAGAATAGCGATAATCAAAAATATGATATTTAAATAGCTATTTAAAAAATTAAAATTAATATTAAATAATTTTATTAATATTAAAACGATAATAAAAATAAAAAATAAAAATAAACTATAAGCAGATGTTTTTTTAGGGTTTAAATTTTTATTAGAACATAGAAAACCATTATTTAAACCAATAAATATTATTGTAACAAATAAAAACCCTAAAATTAAATCATACATTTAAACATCTCTTAATTTTTTCTTCTTTTTGAAAGCATAATTTTAATATCTTTACTATAGTATACAATAATACTTAAGATTATAAGAATTATTAAAGTTCCAATTCCTGTAGCTCTAATAATCTCATCATCAATTTCTATTTTTTTAATAACACTTTCTTTTTCAGCTTTATTTTCAGAATTTAATGGTTTTGAAGAAGCATCAGAAGAGGGATTAGTATTTGAAGGAGCATTTGAAGAAGAAGTAGATGAACTTCCAATATCTGCCCCATCATTACTATTACTTCGACCTAAATTGACTTCATTAGAATAAGCAGGATTGATAGCATTATTATTAGAATTTGTGGAGTTAGTTTCTTGTGGATTGAAATTATTATATTCTATATTTGCTTCATTATTATTAATATCGCCTCTATTAATATTATCATTATCATTTGGAAGAGATGGATTTTCTTTACTATCTTCAAAAGAATTATATTTAAAATATTTAGAATCTAATCCTGCAGATAGAGATAAAGAACCTCCATTTTTATTTAAACCATCAATGATAGCAGAAGATCCATCGAAATTAGTACTATGAAAATTTTTCCCATCATAAGTATAAACTATATCAAAGTTTGGAAGATTATTCTCCCCTCCTACAAATTCAACAATAACCTTAGAATCTTTTTGATTTAAAACCATAGAATATAATTTTACATTAATTTTATGACAAATTTTTAAAAATGTATAATCAATACCACCAAACCAGTTATATCCAAAAGATATAGAATGATCATCATAGTATATACTATTTTTTGCTTGTAATTCCCATTCACCATTTCCAAAAATAGAATTTTCTTTTAAAACAAAATCTTTTCCATTATTTTTCCTATAACCTTCATTAATAGAAATCCCTTCATTTGAATTTTCACTAATGAGATTACTAAGAACATTTAATCCATCTACTTTAGAATTAACATTAATACCATATTCATTTTTAATGATTTTATTTCCAATGATTTCAAAGTTAATAGAATCTTTATTTAGGTTTATAGTATATCTCTCATTATAAGACAATAAGTTATTTTTAATACTGATTTTCTCATTATTTTCATTAACTAAAATCCCTTCATAATTATTGGAAATATTATTATCCATAATAAAAGAATTTTTTGAATTAAACAATATTATACCATACTTATTCTTAAAAATAGAATTATTAAATATATTAATATTTAAAACATTATTTAATAAAATTCCATTAGTATTATCATATAAAAGATTATTAAATATACGTATATTCGATGAATTAATAATTTCAATTCCATTTAGACCTTTAGCTATTTTAAATCCAGAAATTTTAGAATTATGTGAATTTTTAAATTTAAAAACAGAATCAGAACCTTTACCATTTAAAGTAGTTCCAACATAACTAATAATATTCAGTTGTTTTGAAATTAGAATGGAAATGTTATTATAATATTCTCCAATAAACACTATAGTAGAATTTTCACTAGCTAAATCAATAATATCTTGTATTTCTTCATTATCCATATCTTCTAAAATATATATAGTAGAATTTTCTCCTATACTACTAATATTATTAATGATTTTTTTATTATCTTTAAATTCTGTATTAAAATTGATTTTATCAGAATTTAAATCATTATTATAATCAGTTATTTCTTTTTCATCTATTATTTGATTATAATTTATTTCAGTATCATTATAATTAATCGATTTATTGTCTAATGGTTTATTATTAATTAATAATTTATCTTCATTATTTGAAAATGAATCATTAAAATAACTTGGTTTTTCATCAATATACATATCGGATCCAAATAAAACCACATCATCATTAGAAAATTTAAAATCCTTATTTAATGTAGAATTAGAATTTTCAGAAGATACAGCATTAATATTAGTTATTGAAGTGATGATTATCAATAATAAGAACAATAAAAATATTTTATTTCCAATATTTTCACCTCCTTTTAAAGTTTATTATAATTATAATAGTTTTTTTATAGTCTAAAACATAAAAACATTTCGAATTGAATTCAAGTTAAATTCGTTATAAAAACATTTATTTAGCATAAAAAGATAAAAATAGTTTTAAAAAGAAAAATTAAAATTAAAAACTATATTTATTTTAAAAATAATCTTGAAATTAAGTTTAAAACCAAAATAAAAAAATAATTATGTTTTTTTATTAAATGAAATTAATAAAATTTATATATATATATTCATGTCATATTTAAATTCATTACTAATAATTAATTATTAGTAATATATAATTCGGAGGAAAAAAATGAATATTAAAAAAATTACTCTTCCTTTATTAATATTATTCATCTTAGCTACATCAATTTCAATGGTAGCTGCAGAAAATGTAGCTGTAGATAATATAGCTACAGAATATGATAGTATAGAAGAAGTTGAAGAAGTTAATAATGTTGAATCAGCATCATATGCTGATAGTTCAAGTAATTATATAGATATGGATGAATATAAGATTGTTAATGAAAATCCTGCAGTAATAACTGCTCAAAATAGTGAGAACATCCATAATGTGAATGATACTTATACTAATTCAGAAATTCAAACAGTAATAAATAATGCTGCAAGTGGAGATACTATTTCTTTTGCTGAAGGTAACTACAATAATATTTCTTTAAGTGTTGATAAAACATTGAAATTTGTAGGTGCAGGTATTAATAAAACAAACTTGTATTCTACAAGTGCAGATGATGCTGACATGTTTAATGTTAAAACAAGTATTGATTCCATAGATGGAACTTCATTTAAAGGCATGAGTTTCCACATAATGGCTTCTACTGATTGGAATGGTCGTGGAATATACATTGAAGGTGGAAAAGATATTGTCGTAGATAGCTGTGCTTTTATAAATGGTAATGCTGGAGTTTATTTAAGAAGTAATAAAGGTAATACATTAGTTACTAACTGTTTCTTTACAGGAGATACAAATAGAAGTACTATTCATACAACAAATGAAGTAGGAACTAAAGCTGTAAATATTATGGGTGGAGATGGAATTCGTGTTACAAATAATACTTTCATGGGGTCTGTTTTAGATGGTGTTTCTATTGCATCAAACTCTAAAAATGTTTATGTTGGAGAAAATAAATTCATTGATAACATTTATGGTATCTTCTTTGGTGGAGGATTAGTTAATATAAGTGTTGATAAAAATTTATTCGAAAATATAGAAGTATATGCAGTAGGACTTGCAAAAGCTGCTAGTTACAGTAAAGTAACAAATAACACATTCATTTTAGCTAATAAATCAATAGCTGTTTACTTAGAACAAGGAAATACTGCTCATGGAGCTCCAACTAATATTAAAGAAGTATATATAAATGGAAATTCCTTTAAAGCAGCATCTAATGCAAATCCATTTTCTATTAATGCAGTATATGTTAAAAGTCAAAATGGACCATTGCAAGTACAAGGTGCTTTAGAAGTAAGAAAAAATACATTAGATGGTGGAATAAAATTATTCGAATTCTTTAATGATGGATGGTTAGATGGTGATGATATTGTTATTAAACCTGAAACTTTAAACAGTACTATATCAGGTAAAAATGTTACAATTATCTCATCTGTTGGAAATAGATTCGAAGTTGTTGTAAAAGATCAAAATGGAAAAGTAGTTGTTGGAGAAAATGTAACTTTTGAAATTAATGGAGTTAAATATAACAGAACCAGTGATGAAAACGGTGTTGCAGGTTTAAATATTAACCTTAACACTGGAAATTACACAATTACTGCTGCATATGGTGGTACACAATATCTTAATCCAAGTAAGGAAACTTACACTATTACTACAGTTCCAGGTATGACCCAGTTAATTGGAGAGAATGCTAATTTCACAGAAAAAGGTTCCAAATATACAACAAAACTAGTTGATGCAAGAGGAAATGCATTACCTGGAGAAGTTGTTTCAATTACTATCAATGGTTTAACCTATTATAAAACTACTGATGAAAATGGAATCGCTTCTTTAAATATTAATTTAATTAAAGGAATATATTCTATTTACAATAATTTTAGTGGTACTTATCAATATGCTGCAACAACTGGAGGAAACAGAATTACCACAAATTGGTAATTTTTTAAAACTTCTATTTAATTATAGAAGTTTCTAATTTTTTTTTAAATAATAATTATATTGTTTTTACCTAAAGAGGGTTGGCCAAAATTCAAAATCATTTTCTTAAAACGATAGATTAATCCTTTGTTTGAGATTTGAAGAAAGATCTTTCTTGAAAAAGGTATTTTTGTCCGACACTCCTAAAATTAAAATAATATAATTATTAAAAAACTAAAAGAGGTTTACTATGAATAGAAAAATGATTTTCTTAATATTGATTACTTTAGCTATTATTTTTTCTTTTACTACACAATCTATGGCAACAGATATTAATAAAGAAAGTAATTTTAAAGAAACAATTAATAATGTTGATGATTCCTTAAATAAAGAAAGTAATTTTGAAGAAATAGTAGCTAATAGTGTTATACATACTGTTGATGGCTCAGCAAATAATCAAATGAGTGACCCAACAATACAAAATGCAATTGATAAAGCATCATCAGGAGATACAATACTTATTACAGGAAAAGATTATGTACATTGCCACTTTGTAATAAATAAAAAATTAAATATAGTTAGCGAAGTTGGAACTAAAATGTCAACTTGTCCATCAAATACTGATGGATCTAAAGGTGTTGGAATATTTTACTTTGGAGAAGGTGCAAGTGGATCTGTGCTTTCTGGTTTTACTCTTATAAATTCTGAAAGTAAAAAAGGAAGTATTGACCCTTATAGTGTTTATATTAAAGGTAATGATAATGTAACTATAAAAAATAGTAATATAAAAACAAGTGAAGGTCCAGGGATTTATATTTCTGATACAAGTAACACTTTAATAATTAAAAATAATGTTTCAGACTCTAAAAATGGAATTTTAATTGAAAAATCTAATAATGTTAATATAATCGATAATGAAATTAAAGAAAATAATATAAGTGGTATAAATATCGGTTTAAATGTCTTAAATCCATATATATTTAAAAATACCATACATGCAAATAATTATTTTGGAATCAGTTTTTTTTCATCAGTAAATGCAATTATACAAAATAATAGAATTACTGAAAATAGAGATGATAAAAATATAAATAGAGCAAAAAACGGTGCTGGAATTTATGTTGACTGTAATATTACAAATATGAAAATATTTGGAAATTATATACAACAAAATGGAGCATATGGAATATATGATACAGATAATGTTAAAAACCTAATCAATCAACATGTACAAGTAATAAATAATAATTATTTTGTAAATCACAACCAAAGAGTTGCATACCATAGTGTTAATGGTAACACAGGACCTATATATTTATGGAGTAATTACTATTCACAAGAACTATTTTGTGGAGGAACCGCTTATGAACCTGGAGTTTTAATAAGTAATCATGAAAGAGATTTAGTTATTAGTAATATTAAACAGATTGAAAAAGGTCTTTATTCAATATCATTTTTAAGACAAGATACTGGAGAAATAGCTAGCTATTTAAGTTCTGTGGACATTACATTTTTCTTAAATAAAGTAGATTCTAATCCAATTCCATCAAGCAAAGACATATACAAAATAGTTAGAATAGTTAATGGAACTGCAACAGTGGACTTTAGAGATGCTAACTATTTAAGTACAGGAAATAATATAACAGCTATAGGTCCTGGAATTGGTGCAATAGACTATTCTGGTTCTTACAGACCTGTTGTATTTTTAAAAATTAGCGATACAGATATTCCTAAAACTGTTCAAAGCATATTAACAGGAAATGATTTAAACTTAACATTTGGAAATGAAAACTATTTCTCTGTAAGGTTAACAGATGTTAAAGGAAATATTTTAAGTAATAAAGAAATAATCTTTAATATAAATGGTAAAAATTATTCTAGAACAACTAATGATAAAGGAATAGCTTCACTTAAAATAAATCTAATAAAAGGAACTTATATAATTAGCACATTATTTAAAGGTGATGATGATTATAGTACAAGCTCTATTAAAAATAAAATATTAGTTAATGAAGGAAAATCTGAAAAAATTCAAACAATATTGAAAGGAAATGATTTAATTCTAACTTATGGAAATAATAATGTATTTGAATTTTTATTAACAGTAAATAATAATCCATTAGTTGGAGAAACTATTAAGATAAGTATTAGTGGAGTGGATTATTTTAGAACCACAGATGAAAATGGAATAGCTAAATTAAATATAAGATTAATTCCAGGAGCTTATTCTATAAAAGGAGAATTTTTAGCTAAAGATAATTATTTATCTTCTTCAGCAAACAATAATATTATTATAAATAGTCCTTCAAATGAAAAAATAGAAACAAAATTAAATGGAAACGATTTAAATCAAATATTTGGAGAAAATAAACCATATACAATATTTTTAAAAGATATTAATGATAATCCATTAGTTAGACAAAATATTAAAATAACAATAAATGGTGTAGATTATTATAAAATTAGTGATGATGAAGGAAAAGCAAAAATAGCTATTAAATTAATCCCAGGAACCTATTCTGTTTCTTCTTTTTATGAAGGTAATGATTTATACAGTACAAGTTATAATAAAAATGAATTAATAATTCGTGAAAGTACTACTAAGCTTGATGTTAATTTAAATATTCAAAAAGAAAATTGGTTGTTTGGAGAAAATAAACCTTTAATTATTAATTTAACTGAAAAAAATAGTAAATCACCTATTTCAAATCAAAATATTTTAATTAATATAAATGGTGTTATCTACGAACGTATAACAGATGAAAATGGAATAGCTAAATTAAATATAAGATTACATCCAGGAAATTATCAATTTTCTGTTAATTATTTAGGAAATAGCTATTATAATTCTTTTAATTTAGAGGATACAGTTTTAATAAAAGAAATTAGTGGATCAAAAGTTAAAACAAATTTAACTGGTATTAATTTAGTACAAACTTTTGGAGAAAATAAAGCTTATACAATTTCACTAAAGGATATTAATGGAAATAATTTAATTGGACAAAATATTAAAATAAGCATTAATGGAGTAGATTATATAAGAACTACAGATGAAAATGGCCAAGGAAAAATAACAATAAGATTACATCCAGGAGATTATCATGTGAAAACAGAATACTTAGGTAATTCATTATATGAGATAAGTAACTGTGAAAATGATATAAAAGTATTAAAAGGAATATTTATTTTTGATAAATCAAGTAATGAACAGATTCAAAATATTATAAATTCTGCTCATGAAAATTCTATTTTAATTTTTAATGGAAAAACTTATGAAAATATAGCTTTAAATATAAATAAACCTTTAAAAATTACAGGCCTTAAAAATACAACAGTAAAAGGAAGTTTAAATAAAGCAATATTTACTGTTAACTCTAAAAATGTTCAAATAAATAATTTTAATATAATAGCTAAAAATGCTTCTGGAATTTTACTTAAAAATAGTGATTTAAGTAAAATCATTGGAAATAATATCACTAATATATTAGATGACTCTAAAAAAGAAAATTATATGAATGGAAAAGAATTATTATCAGGATATGGAATTAAAATAGAAGATAGTTCAGATATTCTAATTTCAAATAATAATATCTCTTTATTTTACTCTGGAATAGAATTAGAAGATTCAAAACATATAATAATGAAAAATAATTTAATAAATAAAAATAATTATGGAATACTTTATGAAAACAATGTATCAGATACATTAGTAGAATTTAATAACATAACTAATAGTATAGGCATTATAACAATGAAGGTTGTTGAAGGACCATTAGGATATGGAATTTATTTAAAAGATTCAGCAGATAGTGTGAAAATTTTAAATAATAATCTTTTAAATAATTATATTGGTATTTTTATTGATTCAAAAAATAGTACAGCTATTAAAATCGCTGGAAATTTAATTACTGAATCCACTCTTGAAGGAATAGTATTTTATGCAAATTATACATACCTTAAAAATGGAAAACAACCTTTAATTGAAAGTAATGCTATTTTTAATAATGCCAAAGGACCTGGCTTAATTGTTCTTGGAGAAATAAGTGCTAATCCTGGAGGTATTTATGGTCCAGGTGAATTTAATAACTCACTTAGATTAAAATTAGGTTCAAATTGGTATGGAACCAATGAATACCTAACTTGGTCAGAAAATGGAACACAAGGTGCTGGAACAATATGTCCAAGAATAAACACAACTTTAATCATCTTTAATATCAGTTATATAGATAATGGAAAATATAAAGTTTCTTTTTATAATAATGGAAAAGTAGATAAATTACTTCCTGAGTTTAAAATGTATTTTACTTTAAATTACCTAACTAATAAACAAATAGAAAAAATAATCACAATAAAGAATGGTGAAGGAATTCTAGAATTTAAAAAAGATGATTACAGTGAAAATAATATAGTTGAAGGATCATGTGGTTCATTAAACGATATCAATCGAATATACCATGTTATATTTAAATATATAATTCCAAATAAAGAAATTCCTAAATAATTATAAATGTGATTAATTTATTCACATTTATTTACTTTTTTTAAAAATTTTAAGTTCATAGTTATTTTTAAATATTTATTAAAATAAATTAATTAAGAGAAGTGTATTTTTTATTTTTATAAATAATAATTTTTAAATTTATTAAAAAATAACTCATTTTTAGTTAACTTTTTATTTTAATTAAATTAAAATTAGGTATTATTATTACATAGGTGATGAAATGAAACATTGGATTGAGAGAATAGCTGATAAATTAAATGAAAGAGATGTGGAAAAACATGTCATAGCTAGTGGTACATCTATATCAGGAACAATACATATTGGAAATTCTTGTGATGTATTCATAGCTAGTGCTGTAGGGCGAGCTTTAAGAAATTTAAATAGTGAAACAGAAACAATATGGATAGCTGACGACCATGACCCTCTAAGAAAAGTTCCATATCCATTACCTGAAAGTTATGATAAATATCTTGGAATGCCATATTCAAATATCCCTTGTCCTGAAGGATGTTGTGAAAATTTTGTAGAACATTTTGAAGAACCGTTTTTAAGTGTTTTAGATGATTATGGAATAGACATCACTTTAAAATCAGGTTTTCAGATGTATAAAGATGGAGAATATAATGAGTATATTAAAACTTCTCTTGAAAATGCTTCTAAAATAAGAGAAATATTTAATCAATATAGAAAAACTCCGTTAGATGAAGAATGGTTACCCTATAATCCAATATGCGAAAACTGTGGAAGAGTAAATACTACTTTTGCATATAATTATGAAGGAAATAATATTTCTTATAGATGTGAATGTGGTAATGATAGTGAAATGAATTATACACAAGGAAATGGTAAATTAACATGGAGAGTTGAATGGGCAGCTAGATGGAAAATATTTAATGTAACTTGTGAACCCTTCGGAAAAGACCATGCAGCTAGTGGTGGATCATATGATGTTAGTAAAATCACATCAAAAGAAATATTTAATTATGAAGCACCATATCCAGTTCCTTATGAATGGATTACATTAGACGGAGAAGCAATGAGTAAATCAAAAGGAGTATTTTTCTCACCAAAACAATGGTTAGATATTGGTCCTGCAGAAAGCTTAAATTATTTCATCTTTAGAAGTAAACCAATGAAAGCAAAAGATTTTTCACCAAAAATGCCATTTTTAGATTTAATGGATCAATTTGATAAGGTTGAAAAAGTTTTCTATAATGAAGAAGAAGCACCATCAGAAAAAGAAGATAAAAAATTTAGAAAAATCTATGAAATGAGCCAAATAAATAAAAATTCAACTTTACCCTTTAGACCACCATATAGATTCTTAGTTAATGCATATCAAATAGCTGGAAATAATCTAGAAAAAATATTTAATATACTAAAAAAGAATTCACAGTTAAGTGAAAGTTTTAAAAATAAAGATTTCAATTCTTTAAGTGAAGATGAATTATACCAGTTCCAAAAAAGAATTGATAATGTAGATAATTGGTTAGAAGAATATGGGCCTAAATTTGTAAAATTCAAAGTTCAAGAAAATAATATTCCTAAATTGCCATTACCAGATGAACAAGTAGAATTTTTAAAAGAATTAGCCATTTTAATGGAAGATAATGATTTTGATAAGCCAGAAAAATTACATGATGCAATGTATGAAATTTTAGAATCTAAGAATATAAAACCTCAAAAAGGATTCCAAGCTATTTACAAAATGATACTTGGTCAAAAACAAGGTCCAAGAGCTGCATCATTCTTATTATCACTTGATAAAGATTTTGTTATTAAAAGACTTAAAATGGAAGGTTAATATGATAATGTTTTTTATTAAAAATAAGATAGGTAGATATCTATTCAAAAAGAGTATATTGCTTGTCCTTATTATACTTAGATTTGTAATTAAACGAAAGACCATAGGCAGATTTAAGCTCTTGAAGTTTATTAAATAGTTCTTTTTATATTCTACATCTAATTTATTTTTTTTAAAAAGTTCTTTTGTTTTAATATACTCTTCTGGAAAATCTTTTTTTAAAAAATTAAAGTATTCCTTTTTAGTTTTACCAAACAAATTCAAATGAGAAGGTAGAACATAATCAACTTTAATTTTTAGCTATTTTATAATAAAGATTCCAAATTCTCATGGTATTCTGCTTATGATATGGATCAGAAATTGTCACAATTGCAAACAATTCTCTATTATTTTTTAATTCTTTTTTTAATACATCCACTATATTAATTTTAACAAAAGTATCATTAATAATCTTTAGAATTTAAATATTTGTGTGAATAAATTGCATAACAGTATTTACATTTATGATTACATCCCCTATATATATTTAAATCATATTTATAGGGTAAATTTCTCTTTAAATTATTTAAAGCATATTTACAATTAATTTTTGTATAATTCATGGAATCAAATTTTAAGTTCTGTAGAATTACCTACTCTTTTTAATTCTTCATCCCATAAGTCACTATTTTCTTTAAATTCATTAAAAAGATTTTTAATTTTTTCAAGATTTAAGTTTATAAGTTCAATATTATTTTTAATTAAGAGATTTTCAGAACCTTTTAAAGTTTCATTTTCTCCAATAACAACTCGAGGTATATTATACATTATAATAGCTCCAGAACACATTGGACAAGGAGATAATGTAGTATAAAGAGTAATATTTTTATATTGAGAATTTTTTAATAATCCTGCATTATTTATTGCATCTAATTCACCATGTAGAATAGGTGAATTTTTCTGAATCATTTTATTATGGCCTTTAGAAATTACTTCATTATTCATAACTAAAATAGAGCCGATTGGAATTCCACCATTATCAGTAGATTTTTGAGCTTCCTCAATAGCTAAATCCATAAAATAATAATCATCAAAAGACATTTTAAAATTTAAAAAAAAGAAAAATTGAATGAATTATTTATCATCAATTTCAATAGGTTTGTTAGATAATCTATCAATTAAACCTCTTTTAGAATGAGATTCAATAGCTTTATTTAATTTATCGTTTTCTTCTTTGAAATTTTTAATAGTTTTATCTTTGTTTTCTAAATCAGTGTAAATTTTATCATAATTTCTTTGTTTTTCTCTTACAACGTTTTCAAGTTCACTTATTCTATTTTCAAGTTTTAATAATTTATCTTTAGAATTTTTGTCAACTTGTTCTTTATAATTACCTATATCAATTAAATCTTTTCTTAATTCATCAACTTCTCCTTGAAGAGTTGAATTTTTTTCTTGTGCTTTTCCAAGTTCTAATTCTTTTTCTCTTAAATTATTAGATAAATTATTGTTTTCTTGTTTTAAGTTTTCTAGTTCATCTGGAGATCCTTCACTAATTTGATTTTTCAAATCATTAACTTGTTTTTGAGAATCTTCTTTGATTTTTTCCATGTCATTTTCTAGATTATTGACTTTAACTTTAGCTACTGCTAATTCTGCACCATTTTTAGCTAGTCTATCACTGAAATCTGCATTAATATCCAATTGTTCATAATATTTTTGAGTACTTTTTTCAAGTGCATCAGTTAATTCTCTTTTTGTATTGAGTAATTCTTTGTTTTCTTCTTTGAGTTTAGGTATTATATCATTAGTTAAATGATTAAGTTCATTTGCTTGATTGTTTAGTTTTGATTCTTGTTCTTCTCTTAATCGCTCTTCTTCTTCAATTTTTTGAAGCTCTTCTATCTCTTGAACTTCTTCAGTTATTTCTATCTCTTGAACTTCTTCAGCTTCATCAGTTTCTTCTATTTCTTCAGCTTCATCTATCTCTTGAACTTCTTCAGCTTCATCAGTTTCTTCTATTTCTTCAGCTTCATCTATCTCTTGAACTTCTTCAGCTTCATCAGTTTCTTCTATTTCTTGAATTTCTTCTATTTCTTCTACTTCTTGATTTTCTTCGATCATTCAAACACCATTATATAAAAAAAATTCTACAACATATTAGTACTTTATATATCTATAGCAATTACTATATTTAAATATTTAGTATAAATAACAATGAAAATCTATTAAAAAAAAGAATAATTAATTAAAAAATAAATAATAAAATAAAAAAAAATTAAAAAATTTGAAAAGAAAATTAGACAGCATCAAAAACATTAGTTTCTGATTCATCTAGCCATTCATTAACAATTTTTACAGCACAAAAATTACCACACATTGTACATGCATCACTATCTTCAGGAGGTCTTGCTTCTCTTTTAGCTCTAGCATCTGCTGGACAAATAGCTAAATCATATTGAGCTTCCCAATCTAGAGATTTTCTTGCATTTGCCATTTGAAGATCTTTTTCGCCATTATGAACACCTTTTGCCATGTCCCCTGCATAAGCTCCAATTCTTGTTGCGATAACACCATCTTTTACATCCTGAGGTGATGGAAGAGCTAAATGTTCTGCAGGTGTTACATAACAAATGAAATCTGCTCCTGCTTTTGCTGATGCTGCTGCACCAATTGAAGATACAATATGATCATAACCAGGTGCTACATCACAAACAATAGGACCTAACATATAAAATGGTGCATTAGAACACATTTTTTTCTCCAACATAATATTTGTTGGAATTTCATTTAATGGAATATGACCTGGCCCTTCAATCATTGTTTGAACTCCAGCTTCACGTGCTTTATCAACTAATTCCCCTAAAATTATTAATTCTTGAACTTGTGCCCTATCAGTAGAATCAGCAATAGCTCCTGCTCTCATTGCATTTGCAAGTGACATAACAACATCATGTTCTTTAGCTATTTCTAAAATATAATCATAGTTTTTATATAATGGATTTTCTCTTTCATTTTCAACAATCCAAGAGGATATAAATGCTCCACCACGTGAAACAAGTCCTGCTTTACGACCTTGTCTTTTTAATCTTGCCAATGTTTCTATATTAACACTACAATGGATAGCCATAAAGTCTATACCATCTTTTGCTTGTTTTTCAATAGTTTTAAACATTGTTTCTTCATCCATATAAATCGCAGACCCTTCATTACGGATTGTTTCAATAGCTACTTGATAGATTGGAACTGAGCCAACAGGTAAAGGTGACATTTTTAATATTCTTCTCCTAATTTCATCTAGATCCCCACCAATACTTAATTCCATCAAACAATCTGCACCATTATCAATAGCTATTTGTGCTTTTAATTCTTCCTCATCAAAATTAATTATATCTGTTGAAGTTCCTATTGTAGCATTCACTTTTGTTCTAAGTCCTGCACCAATAGCACTAGCTTCTATATTTCTGTTTTTATTTGAAGGAATCACTATTTTTCCTTCTGCAACAGATTTTAAAATAAAATCTTCAGAAACATTTTCTTTTCGAGCAACAGCTTTCATTTCATCGGTTAATATATTATTTCTTGCATCTTCTAATTGTGTCATTTTTCCACCTCAAATAATCTTTAATCAACTTAAGATTTGTTGATTAAAAATTAATTTTAACTTGATAATATAGAATTAGACATCATAGCTTATAAATTAATTGATTTAACTATTTATAAAGCTGTTTTGAATAGAATAAAGCAATTTTTAGAAATAAAATTCTATCATTCTTTCATATGCTTTATCAAATGAAGGAATGTTTGTTTGACATCCTTGAGCTTCAACTATAAATGAAGAAACAGCAGATGCAAATTTAGCAGAAGCCTCAATAGATTCACCATTAATATATCTTGATAAAAAACCAGCCCTATAAGAATCTCCTGCACCTGTTGGATCTGTAGCTTCTCTTAAAACTGCATCAATATGAATCTTTCCATCTTTTGAATAAACATCACTACCATCTCGACCAAATGTTTTAACTATTATTTTAGGGCCAATATCCATTAATCCATTAATATCTGTATTAAAAGATTTTAATATTCTCTCAATTTCATGATGATTCCCAAATAAAATAGATGTATTTTTAATTAGGTCATTTAAAGTATCTAGAGAATACATTCCTAAATCTTGACCTGGATCAAATGATACTATTTTATCATGTTCATTAGCATATACTCCACATTTCCAATTAAATGTTGGATCTCCTGTTGCAAGGTGAATTACTTCTATATTTTCAATAGTTTTAACTGGAACTTTAGAATTTTTAAATTCTTCTGAAGCACCCCAATAAAAATAGCTAATTTGATCACCATTTTTATCTGTTAATACAAAAGCTTTTGGAATTGATTTATCTGGAACACTAATAAAAGAATTAGTATCAATATTTAATTCCTTAAATTTTTTCATATATTGTGAATCTGAAAAATCACCACCAACAGCAGAAACAAGAGAAGTATTTATACCTAATGTTGATGCAACCATAGCTACATTCGCAGCAGCACCCCCATTAAAATTTTTAACATCATCCAATGGAGCAGAATTATTAGGTTTTGGGAATTCATCTAATGTAATAATATAATCTAGAGCAGCATGACCAACTACAAGTAATTCTCTTTTCAATTTATCACCTTATAAATTTATGAATTTATTTTTATTTAATTTTTTAGATTAAATTAAATTAAACTTTATAAAATAAATATAATGTTATTTGCCGAAGTAATTGAACAGTAATTATTTAAAAGTTTTAATTGGTGTAAAGTTATTATTCTTAATTTTTAATTGTCCTTCATTTAATAAATAATCTAATAACTTATTAACTTCTTTTTTATCATCATGAACTTTTATTAAGCTAATAACATGATTGGTTGCATTTTTTAAAAGATTATTTCCTTTAAAGTAACTAGCATTTAAAAATGTGTGTAAATCTTTAGAATTTCTAATAATTTTATAAGCATCAAATTGAGATTTAACTTCTTTTACAATAGAAAAAGGAATATGATATTGATTTAATGTGTTCCAAGCAAGTCTTTGAGCCGTTCCTTTAACTGAAATAAATTTAAAATCTTTTAAGTCATTTATATTATTTATTTTATAATTTTCAAATGATGAAACAAGTGTTAAGAAATCATGGCCTATTGGTTTAAAATTTAAATTATATTCAAAAGCTATTAATGGATCATCTAAAGCTAAAATATCAACTAAACCTCTTTTAGCTAGTTTAAATGCACTTTCATCATCACTACTATAAATTCTTGTTTTAAATGGTATTTCTGAACTTATTGACTCTAAAAATGAAGATACAATATGACCTCCACAAATGATTATCTCATCAGTTTCTTTTAATTTATTATAATATTCATAATATTCATTTAATAATTCGAAACCATCAGAACTTAGTTTAGATCCATTTTTAAAATTTAAAACGAGTTTTTTATCTAAATTTTTTTCTGCATTTATTATTCTACGATTTAATACAGAGTGAGATATTCCAAGTTCTTTTGCAACTTTCCTTTGTGAATTCATTGTAGAAATTAATTTTAAACTATCAAATAACTTTTTATCATAAGTTTTTCCATTAATTTTTAAGCTTAATTCAACTTCACTATCAAATTTCATTTTAGTTCAATAATCTTATTTATAATAATCATCATATTAATTTTTATAAGTATATAAGGTTTAGATATAATGAAATTAATGAAATCCTCTATTGATGCTATTTTAAAAAATATTGATTCTGCAAAAGATAATTTAGAAAGTGAAGTAATTGATGAATTTTTAAACACTATTATCCAATCGAAAAATGTTTTTTTAATTGGTGCGGGTAGATCAGGCCTTGCTGCTAAAGCATTTGCTATGAGATTAATGCATTTAGGAATAAGTGTTTATGTAGTAGGTGAAACAATTTCTCCAGCTATTAATAAAGAAGACTGTATAATAGCTATTTCTGGATCAGGAGAAACAAGCACTATAATTTCAGCAGTTAAAATAGCTAAAGAAAGAGGATCAAAAGTTTTATCATTAACAAGTTATGGAGAATCCACATTAGGAAAATTATCTGATACTTATATATTAGTCAAAGGAAGAACAAAAAATGATGATAGTAAAAACTATCTAGAAAGACAGATTCATGGAAAATATCACTCACTTACACCACTTGGGACTCTTTTTGAATTAACATCTTTAATATTTTTAGATGGATTAATATCTGAATTAATGGTAAGGCTTGGAAAAACAGAAAGTGATTTAAAAGCTAGACATACTGTTTTAGAATAATATTATTTATCTTAAAATATTATTCTTTCATAATTTCCATACAAATTAAAGTCATTTCCTCTTAAAAATCCAACCATCGTCATATTAGATTCTTTAACAATTAAAAAGCCTGAATTTGTAGGGGCTGCATTTGATGCAATTATTGGTATTCCAACATTGTTTAATTTTATAACCATGTCAGCAGGCATTCTTCCACTATAAACTATATATGAATTTTTAAAATCAATACCCTTTAAAGCTCCAGCACCGATTACTTTATCTACTGCAACATGACGACTAACATCTTCTTTTATAATAAAATCATCTTTAGAAATTAAAGCTGCAACATGTGCTCCCCCTGTATTTTTCCAAATTTTAGCATTATTAGTTAATTTATTCATATTTTCAATAATATCATGAGCTTTTATTTTAAAATCTGAATCTATGATATTCACATTTTTTATTTTTTCTCTTAAACCTCCTGCTGCATCAGAACATAAAACTCTTTCTTTACTTTTAAAATTATTTTTAATTTCAATATTTATTTCATGTTCATTAATTTTAATATCTTTAATTTCATCAATAGAACTTATAGTATTGCTCCCAAGTAAATATCCAACTGAAAATTCTTTTAATGAATCTTTAATAGCTGAAAAATTACCAATATTTTCATTATTAACATTCAAATTGATAGTACTATCTATTACAACTTTTTCTTTAATTTCTGCTTTTTTATCATTTTTAAATTTTAAAGCATCAACTTCTGTTATATTTTTCATATTTTAACCTTAAATCCATTGAATTTTAAGTAATAATATATTTTAATTAAGTTGAATATATTAATATATTATCATATTGAGAATTTATTTTAAGGGATAAAATGAAAAAAAACCAAGTAATTATATTATGTTTAAGTTTTTTAATAATTTTTGCAGTAGGATTCCATTTTCTATTGTCTCCAGAAGCTATTGATAGAGAAGGAAATAAAAATATAACAGATATGGCAAATAGAACTGTCCAAATACCTAATGATATTAATAGTATAATAGCTACAAGTCCTCCAATGACAACGATGGTATACATGTTAGCTCCTGAAAAATTAAAGGCTGTTAATTTTCAATGGACAGATGAAGAACTAGAATATGTTCCAAATGAATATAAAAATTTACCAGTTGTTGGTGGGTGGTTTGGGAGTCAAGATGGAAGTTATGAAGAATTTATTGCATCAGAACCAGATATTATTATTGAATCAATCGATAAAGGAATGGGTGTTGATATATCTACTGTTGAAGAGAGACAAGAAAAGTTCGGCCTAATACCTGTTGTTGCAGTAGAAGATAGTACAAATGTTTCTGAGATTGAAGGTTCTATAGCTTTTTTAGGTAAAATTTTAAACAAAAAAGAAAAATCACAGGAGCTTATAGATTTTAATAATAAAAATTTAAATAAAATTAAAGAAGTAAATAAAGATATCCCAGAAGAAGATAGAAAAAAAGTTTATTATGCTGAAAGTGTTGATGGGCTTGAAACAGACCCTAGTGGTTCTTCCCACTCCCAGCTTATTAGTTTATGTGGTGGAATAAATGTAGCAGATACATTAATGGAAAATGAAACAGGTACCATACAAGTTACAATGGAACAAGTTATAGCCTGGAATCCTGAAGTAATTATTACAACAGACACTAGTTTTTATAGTACTGTATACAATGATCCTAATTGGCAACATATTGATGCTGTCAAAAACAAAGAAGTTTACCTATCTCCCCAATCACCTTTTAAATGGTTTGATAGGCCTCCTGGTGCAAATATAATTATAGGTGTTCCTTGGACAGCTAAAGTAATATATCCAGAACATTATGAAGATTTAGATTTAAAAGAAATTACAAAAGAATTTTACAAAGAATTTTATCACACAGATTTAGAAGATAAAGAAGCAGAGAAGATATTAACTGATTCAGGTATTAAGAAAGAGAATCTGTGAGTGAACTTTTATGAAAAACAAAGATATCTACAATATTCCTATTTTAATTTTTCTTCCAATAATTTTATTTTTTGTATCTTTTTTATTAGGTAGATATCCAATAAGTCCTGTTGAAGTAATAATGACTATTTTAAGTCCAATTTTTCCAGAACTTGCAATATCACCAACAGTTACATCAATTGTTTTTGATATTAGACTTCCAAGAATAATTGCAGCAATGGTTATTGGAGCTAGTTTATCGATTGCTGGAGCTGCATTTCAAGGAATTTTTAAAAATCCATTAGTTTCTCCTGATTTGCTAGGTGTTTCAAATGGAGCAGGTTTTGGTGCATCAATAGCTATTTTAGCTAGCTTTTCTAATATTATAATTCAAATTTTAGCTTTTATATTTGGAATAATCTCAGTTTTTACAACATATAGTATTTCAAAAAGTTATAAAGGTGGAGGAATTTTAGTTCTTGTATTATCAGGAGTAGCTATATCTGCCTTTTTTTATGCATTAATATCAGGAGCTAAATTTATTGCAGATCCTTATGATAAACTTCCACAAATTACATATTGGTTGATGGGGAGTTTATCCTCAGTTACATTAGATAAATTAATTATGATTCTTATTCCAATAGCTATCGGTTTAATCATCTTATTAAGCCTAAGATGGCGTTTAAATATAATAGCAATGGGTGATGAAGAAGCTCAATCCTTAGGAGTTAATCCTGAAAAATTCAGATTATTAATAATTATTGCATCAACACTTGTTACATCTGCTGCAGTTTCAATAAGTGGAATAATTAACTGGATAGGATTAGTAGTTCCACATATAGCTCGTATTTTAGTTGGTCCAGATAATAAAATATTAATACCTGCTTCACTAAGTTTAGGAGCTAGTTTTTTATTATTGATAGATAATATATCTAGAACAATAATTTCTATTGAAATACCATTAGGTATTTTAACTGCAATAATAGGTGTTCCAATATTTTTATATTTACTTAGAAAAGGATATTCTCAATGGTCTTAAAAGGTGTTTAAATGAAGAATTTAATAGATGTTAAAGAAATATCATTTAGCTATAAAAAAAATGAAAATGTTTTTGAAGATATAAGTTTTAATATTAAAGAAGGAGAAATTTTATGTATTTTAGGACCAAATGGAACAGGTAAAACAAGTTTAATTAAATGTTTAAATGGTTTAAATGATCTATCCAAAGGAGAAATTTTATTAAATGGAAAAAATATAAAAAGTTTATCATATTCTAAAATATCTAAAATTATAGGTTATATTCCTCAAGGACATACACCAACATTTCCTTTTACAGCATTAGAAGTAGTATTAATGGGAAGATCACCATATATTAATTTAACAGATTCACCAAGTGAAAAAGATTTAAAAATAGCTTCAGATGCTTTAAAAACACTTGGAATTTATAATTTAAAAGATAAAAACTATACAACTTTAAGTGGAGGAGAAAGACAATTAGTATTTCTATCAAGAATTATTGCTCAAGAAACTAAAATATTACTTTTAGATGAACCAACATCACATTTAGACTTTGGAAATCAAATTAAAATACTTGAAATAATAGAAAAATTAGCTAAATCTGGACTATCAATAATAATGAGTTCACATTTTCCAGATCATGCATTTTTAAGTTCTACAAAAGTAGCTATTATGCAAAATAAATCATTTATAGATTATGGATCACCATATGATGTAATAACAGAAAAAAATTTAAAAAAAGCATACAATATAAATGTAAAATTATTAGAATTAGAAGATAATCGAAAAATATGCATACCACAAAAACAAATAATCTGATATATAAGGAGATGAAAAAATGGATGAATATTCTAAACAATTAAAAAAAGCAAGTGATTTTCATGGACATATATGTGGAGGAATAGCTATTGGAACAAAATTAGCTATGTATGGCCTTGATTTAATGAATATGGAATTAAATAAAAAAAATAAAAACTTAATTGTATTTTTAGAAATTGATAGGTGTATGTCTGATGCAGTACAAGCAGTAACAGGTTGTTCTATGGGTAAACGTTCCCTAAAACAAATGTATTATGGTAAATTTGCAACAACATTCTATGACATGGATACAGGTAAAGCACTTAGAATTAGTGATAAAGATGCAAATAAAAAATATAAAAATGAAGAAACAAAGGAAGAAATGATTGAAAGATTTACTAAAACCCCAGCAGAAGAATTATTTAAAGTAGAAAAGGTAAAAATAGATTTAAAACAAGGAGAAATGCCTGGAAAACCTTATACATCAGTTTTTTGTTCTATTTGTAATGAAAAGGTGAGTGATGGACGCCACAAAGTAAAAGGTGGAAAACCAGTCTGTATCTCTTGTGCAGATGGGTCTTATTATGAGCTTATTGAAAATTAATTAATTATAATACATTTTACTTAAAACCAACTACACCAAGTCTTATTATGAGCTTATTGAAGATTAATTAATCTTCCAATACCTTTTATTTTATCAAAATCCTCATCAAAAATAGCTATCTTATGAAACAATATTAGAATAAATAATTTACAATAAAATTTTAAATGATTAGACATCGATTTATTAAAATTATCTTCAAAATTTACTTTTTTTCGTTCTATAAAATAATTTTAGATTTTTTCATCAAAAATTTATCATCTTTCAATAATTGAAAATAAAAAATAAAATAATTTAAGGTAAAATATTAATTATAATAGTTTATTAGATTAAAAATAAAGTAAGTTTTAATTTTATCAAGAAATATTAAACGAAACTATTAATAAAATAAAATATAATATATCTATTAAGTATTTTTTAAAATAGGGGGGGAATAAAAATACCAGTAAAAAAAGCAATAGATATAATAAAACCAATGAGTGGTGTTTTAAAGGTTGTGGAGCTAACACAAGAAGATAAAATGATGTTAGTTAAATTTGAATCTGAACATGACGGAGAAATAATTCCTATTGAAAATCAAGGAGTTAAACAATGCTTGCTCAGAGATAATTGTTTAGCTATTTTTAAAAATAAAGATTTTAGACCACCACCAACTCCAACAGTTTTACTTGTAACAGAAGATGGAGCTATTTTAGGTCAAGAGATCTTTACAGAAAAAGAAAAGAAAAAATTTAAAGAAATGGAAAATAGTCATTTTTTAAGTGAAGAATTTGTATTATTTGATAAAAATATGACTGCAAATAAATCATCCCATTCAAAAGAGATATTTTTATTACCACCTGTAGCTTTTCCAGAAGTAGAAGAAATTGAAGAAAGTAAAGATGTTGTATCTTCAAGTCCATCAACTAAAAGTGATGATTACTTAAAAGAAAAATACGGTATAGAAGTAAGTCCTAAAATTGCAACAATTTTAGTTGGCTTTTCAGCAAAAAATGAATAATATTATTTATTTTTAATTTACTTATTTTTATTTAAATTTAAAGAAAAAATTAATTAAAAAAGCTTATTTTATTATAATAAAGAAAAAAGAAAAGATATTATAAATTATAATATTCGTTTCTTGCTTCTACCATAGCTTTTAAATTAGCTAATGGTGATAAAGGTGATACACCACAACTAGGAGCTAAAATATCAGCACCTTTCTCTAATGCACTTTTAGATTCCGCTTTAACCTCTTCAGGAGTACCTCTAAAAATAGTCTGAGAAGTAGAAACATTACCCACTAACCTAGAAGGATCATTAACAGTAGCTAACTCTTTAGTTGCAACATCAAATGGTAATTTTTCCTCTACACTAATACCATCCCATCCAATAGAAGCCATATCTTTTACAATAGGTTGAGTAGTACCACAAATATGCAAAATCTTAGGAATATCAATAACCTCAGCATAATCCTGTAAAGCACCTTTAACAAGAGTACCAAACTGCATAGGATTCAAAAGCTCAGGAGAAGCAGTAGGCTCAGGCATACAA